>Ga0299915_10000339_pt1 | contig 36555 bp, 29 predicted proteins | sample RVTome_13_FD_200263 | JGI IMG/M metagenome (GOLD analysis project Ga0299915, IMG submission 200263) | Soil microbial communities from uranium-contaminated site in the Upper Colorado River Basin, Wyoming, United States - RVT92D227 (version 2) ...
GTGGACCGCGAGTGGTCGCTTGCCCGAGCTCCCCGCCGCGGCGCCGTCGCTCGATGCGATCGAGGCAACCGCGGTCACCGCCAGCCTCGATCTCGCGGCCGGAACCGCGCGCGCCGACGCCGCCGCGAACCATGCCGCCGACGAGCGACTGCGGACGTTCCTGCCGCACCTCGGCATCGGCGTGGCTGCCGCCGATCACGACGGAGAGCTCCGGGTCGGTCCCGCGATCGCGATCGGGATCCCGCTGTTCGACTGGAACACCGGCGGCCGGGCCCGCGCGCGGGCCGAGGAACGCCGCGCGCAGCACGAGCTCACGGCGATCGCCGTCGAGCTGCGTGCGGGTGCTCGAGCGGCGCGGATCACGGCGCTCGCGGCCTACGGCGAGGCGCGCCACCTGCGCGAGCTCGTGCTGCCGCTGCGCCAGCAGATCGTCGACGAGACGTTGAAGCACTACAACGCGATGGACGCCGACCCGTTCACGCTGATCGTGGCACGCCGCGAGCTCGCCGACGCCGGGCAGCAGTACATCGATGCGCTCCGCCGCTACGCGAACGCGATGGCCGCGGTACGCGCGCTCGAGCGGGGCGTGCTGCTCGAGCCGCGCGACGACGATCACCGACCGATGCGCCGGCGTGCCGGCGGCCAGGAGCACCGATGACGATCACGCGCCGCAAGCTCCTCGCCACGGGCCTCACCGCCGCCGGCGCGCTCGTCGCGAACCAGGTCGCTGCGCAACCGCACGTTCACCCGCAGCCGCAGCCGCAGCCGCAGCCGCAGCCGCAGCCGCAGCCGCCACGACCGGCACGGCCCGCCGCGTCGAGCCGCGTCGTGGTGCCGAACGGCTCGCTGCTGCCGTGGACGCGGCGCGATGGCGTGAAGGTCTATCACCTGCGCGCCGAGCCGGTGAAGCATCAGATCGCACCCGGCCTCGACATCGAGGCGTGGGGCTACAACGGCACGACGCCCGGCCCCGTGATCGAGGCAGTCGAAGGCGATCGCGTCCGCATCTACGTCACGAACAAGCTGCCCGAGGTCACCTCGGTGCACTGGCACGGCATCTTCGTGCCGCACGGGATGGATGGCGTCGCCGGGCTGACCCAGGCGCCGATCCTCCCCGGCAAGACGTTCCGCTACGACTTCACCTTCGATCGCGCCGGCACGTTCATGTATCACCCGCACGCCGACGAGATGACGCAGATCGCGCTCGGCATGATGGGCATGATCGTCGTCCATCCTCGAGCAAATCCCGGTCGCCGCGTCCGGGACTACGCGCTCATGCTGCACTCGTGGAAGGTGCCGATCGGCGCGCGCCGCCCCGATCCGCTCGCGATGAACGACTTCAACGTCCTCACGTTCAACAGCAAGTCGTTCCCCGGCACCGCCGCGCTCGTGGCCGAGACCGGCGACCTCGTGCGGCTACGGCTCGCGAACCTCGGGCCGATGGATCACCACCCGATCCACCTGCACGGTCACGCGTTCTCCGTGGTCGCGACCGACGGTGGACCGATCCCTGTAGCGGCGCGTTTCCCCGAGACCACCGTGCTCGTCCCCGTCGGCACGACGCGCACCGTGGAGTTTGTCGCGCGCGAAGCCGGCGACTGGGCGCTGCACTGCCACATGACCCATCACGCGATGAACCAGATGGGCCACGACGCGGCGAACCTGATCGGCGTCGACACCAAGGGGCTCGATGCGAAGCTCGGGCGCGTCGTCCCCGGCTACATGACGATGGGCCAGGCCGGCATGAGCGAGATGGCCCACATGAAGATGGACCAGCCGCGAAACTCGATCTCGATGGTCGGCGTCAAAGGCCCCCACGGCATCATCGAGATGGGCGGCATGTTCACGATCGTGAAGGTCCGCGACCGGCTGACCGGCGACGGCGACCCGGGGTGGTACGACGCCCCCAAGGCGACGGTCGCCACCGAGGCCTCCGCCGACGAGCTTCGCCGCGACGGCATCACGCCCTGAGCCTTTGGGTCGGGCGCTTTCGCCCGAGCGCTCGAACTGCATCCCACCGACGGTCGTTCTGGTGTATTGTGGAAGACTTCGGTGCGGCACGGCACGTGCTGACAGGTCGTATATGCCCGACGACTTCGCCGAACCCGTACCCCGGGGCGCCGCTGCAACCATGACCAGTCTCTTCGTCTTCAGCGTCGTGCTCTGCGGAAGTCTGCTACAGGCCGCGTGCGATCCGAACACGCCCCCCAACATGGCCGGCGACGATGCCGGATCGGACGAGCCGCCGGTCGAGTGCACGCACGAGGCGCTGACGCTCGCGGTCGCGACGCTCGTCGGCTGCGAACAGGACGGCAACGCCGACGGCGACCGCAACGCGGCGCGCTTCCAGAACCCGACGAACGTCGAGCTCGGCGCCGGCGGGGTGGTGTTCGTGGCCGACTTCGACAACAGCCTCGTGCGCCGCATCGAGCCCGACGGCACCACCACGACGCTCGTCACGCGCCCGGACTTCACGTCTCCGTTTGGCCTCGCGATCGCAGCCGACGGCTCGCTCTACGTGCAGACCGACGACAACGACCTGGGTGTCCACTCGATCGACAGCGGCACGATCTGGCGCGTCGATCCGGTCACCGGTGACGCGGTCGTGATCGCACGTGACCTCGGCCGTCCACGCGGCCTCGCCGTGTTGCCCGACGGGCGCATCGCGATGTCCGATCACAAGCACCACGTCCTCTCGATCCTCGACCCCACAACCGGGATCGAGACGCTGCTCGCCGGTGTGAACGATGTCGCCGGCCACGCCAACGCCACCGGTGCCGCCGCACGATTCTCGCAGCCCTACGACCTCGTGCTGCTCCCCGACGGGGACCTCGCCGTCGCCGACCAGGACAACCACCGCATTCGTCGCGTGACGCTCGCCGGTGTCGTCACCGACTTCGCCGGTTCGGGCACCGTCGGCAACATCGATGGCCCCGTGAACGTCGCCACGTTCGATGGACCACAAGGCCTCGCCGTCGGACCCGGCGGGCTCTACCTCACCGACATTCGCCGATTCTTCATCCGCCGGATCACGAACGGCGTGGTCAAGACGGTCGCCGGCGATGGCACCGCGGGTTGGATCGATGCCGACGAGCCACGCAGCGCGCGCTTCTACGGCCTCGAAGGGCTCGCCGCGGATGCGACGCGACTCGTGATCGCCGATGGCAACGGTGGCGATGGCAACACGTTCCATCGGATCCGGATCGTCGACGCCGCGACCCTGCCGTAGCAGCCTCGCTAGAACGTGTACGCGGCCTTGAATGTCAGCGGCATTCCGGGCGGTCCGTCAGGTCGCGAGCGAAGCGATCGCGATTCCCAGCCCGAGGCCTACCCCGGCGAGCAGCACCGTCCACATCACGATCCGCAGCAGGTCGTTGCGCCGGGCGCTCGGCATCGGGCCCGCCGTCGGGCTCGAGCCGATCGCGAGCTGTGGCAGCGGCGTCGCCGTGTCGTTGGTCGACTCGATCGCCACCTCGAACCCTGTCACCGGCGGCGGGGTGTCGAAGCCGGGGACCCCGGTGCCCGCGACTCGCCACGACCGCTCGGGAGTCTTCGCGGCGACCTGCTCGCGCACGACGTCATCGAACAGCGGCTGTGCCAGCTGCATCTCGAGTGCGACCTCCTGAAAGACCGGCTGGAACCCCGCCTTCACGGCGTGCTCGAGCGAAGGCTCGAACGGAAGCCGGGTGTCGATCCACGTGAGCTCCTCGTCGCCATCGACGAACACCGCGGGTTCACCTTTGGCCCACAGCCGCTGCGTCGTCACCACGTCGTCGGGGATCGCGAGCATACGGTCGAGGGCACGCGCGAGCTCGCGCACGTCGCCGAACCGGTCCTTCGACTCGCGCTCGAGGCAGCGCAGCAGCACCCCATCGAGCTCGGGGGGCAGCGGACCCCGCGAGACGGTCGAGGGCGGCGGCGGCTGGCGCGTCATTAGCGCGGTGACGAGCGCCGTGGCACCGGTGACGTCGTTGAACGGCCGGCGCCCGGTGATCATCTCGTACGCGACGACCCCGAGCGTGTAGATATCGGTGCGTCCGTCGAGATCCGCGCCGACCAGCTGCTCGGGCGACATGTACTCGAGCGTCCCGATCGCCTGGCCGATCCGCGTCAGCTCGGCGCCGTCGTGCATGTTGCTCCGGTGCAGGATCTTCGCGATGCCGAAGTCGAGGATCTTGACGAAGTCCCGCAGTGGCTCCTGCGCGAGGAAGATGTTCGCCGGCTTGAGATCGCGATGCACGATCCCGAGCTCGTGCGCCTCGGCGAGCGAGCTGCACGCATCGCGAACGATCGACAGCACGGTGCGCCAGTGCAGCGAGCCGCAGGCCGCGAACCGATCCGCGAGGCTCTCGCCGTGCAAGAGCTCCATCACGATGAACTGCGTGCCGTCGCGATCCTCGCCGAGCTCGTACGTCGTCACCGTGTGCGGATCGCTCAGGCTCGACATCGTGAGCGCCTCGCGACGAAATCGCGCGCTCACGCTCGGATCGGCGTTGTGCTGCGCGTGCAGCACCTTGACCGCGACCTCGTATCCGGTCTCGAGCATCGTCGCCCGGTAGATCGTGCCGAACCCGCCCGCCGCGATCCTCGCCTCGATGCGAAACCGCTCATCGAGCACCGTGCCGACCAGCCGATCGCGAGCCGCGATGCGATCGCCGCACAGACCGCAGTAGGTCGTGTCGGAGTCACACCGGTCGGTGCATGCGGGGCACGTCATCGAAGTCCCTTCATGAAACCAAACGCACGGGCGATGTATTCGAGTCGTGATGTGTTGGGTGGTCATGAGTGACTCGCGAAGAAGCTGTGAATAAACGCGACAGCCCGAGTGGGCAGGCCCTCACGCGCCGACGCATCCGTCCGTGCCCGAGGTTGCCGCCCGCCCAGCCCTCCCGCCTCGGCCTACCTACGACCGGTGGGTTGTTGCGGATCACGGATCGTCGTGACGACGTGCGCCATCTGGTCGCGATCACTGGCGATCGAGGCTGATCGCAGTTTGCCAGTAACTTCGTCGAGTCCAGACCTCACTAGATTGCACGGACGCTGGATGTCCGCTTGGGGGTTGAATGATGCGTATTCCTACCTTGGCCGGCTGTCTTGCGTGTTGGCTGTCTGCATGCGGCGGAGCCGATCCGATCTCATTTTCGGCGCCGGTCTCGATCAACCTCAAGGCGAAGTCCGGGGATGTCTCCGGCACCGCGATCAGTGACGAGAAGGGAATCACCACCGAGAGCGGCAACCCGTTCGGCGCCTTCGTCACCGACGCCAACGCACGCCTAGGTCGCGAACCCGGCGCCGTCGAGATCGACAGCCTCAGCCTCACGCTCGGCGCGAATTCGACCGGTGTCGTCGCACTAGACGAGGTCTTCGCGGGCGATGTCGACGTCGCGTTCATCATCAACGACACCAACAATACGTACGACGTCGGGCACGTCATCGACCCGCGCGGCGTTGGACCGACGAACATCAACGTCGGCTTCGAGTCGGTGGATGTCGCCGACGAGGACTATGCGAAATACCTCGGCGGCAGCTTCAAGGTCGTGGTGCGTGGCGCCGCCGCGACCGGGTTCGGCACCAAGGGCGCCGAGGCTAATCTCCAGCTCACATTCACCTTCGCCGCGTTTGAATGACGAGCCCTCAGGCGAGCTGCGAGTAGAGCGGCACGCTCCACGCGATGCCCAGGATCACCGAGAGCACCCCGGCACCAACGAGCAGCGACCGCTGTGCGCGCCCCGGCACCGCACCGAGCGACGCGCCGGCGATCGCCGAGGCCGCGGCCATCCCCGCGATCGAGCCGATCCCGAACAAGCTGATGTACGCGAGCCGCTCTGCGGCCGACGCCAGCTGTGCGAACACCAGCGCCGTGAGCGCGCCACTCCCTGCAAGGCCGTGGACGAGGCCGACGGCGAGCGGGCGCCATGCCACCGTCGCGCGGCCGACATGGATGTGCGCGGCCGGTCCGTCATGGTGATGGCGATGCCCGCGATGGCTGTGATCGCGAGCCGGCCCGCGGAGCCCCTCGTGCCACGCGCGCGCGATCGCTCGGATGCCCAGCACGACGAGCACGCCCGCGACGGCGAGCTCGAACGCCGCGGCGAGCCGGGGCGGTAACGCATCCCCGACGGAGATCAGCACGACCCCGACGATGATCAGCGCGACCGTGTGGCCGAGGCCCCAGATCGCGCCGAGGATCGCGCCACGTCTCGCGTCACGCGTCTCACCGACGAGCGTCGCCATGGCGGTCAGGTGATCGGGCTCGAACGCATGCCGGAGCCCGACGAGCAGACCCAGCAGAATACCGGCGAGCGGGGCCACCGCGGGACGCTATCACTCCACCGCGTCCGTAGGCTGGCTCGTGCCAGCTCACATCCGGCTGAGGACCACGATCACGAGGATCACGCCGAGCACGATCGCCAGCGTCCACACCACGCGGCGCACGACGATATCGCGCGTGTGTGCGCCCGACATGTCGAACGAGCCGCCGGCGGGGGGGCTGTACATCGGGGGCGGGCGCCACGCTGCCCCGTCGAGCATCGGCTGCGAGCCGCGCGCGTCCATGACCGGCGGCAGCTGCGAACCGGCGCCGTGCGTGTATGGGCTCGGATGGCCGTGGGGCGGCGGCTGTGGGATCGGCGGAACCAACGCGTTCGCGTGAGGATCGTACGGTGCTTGCGGGCGGTACTGCGGATCGAACGCGGTCTGCGTTCGGGGACCGACGATCGGCACGGGCTGCGCGTCGCGTGCCCTCGGATCGATCACCGGAGCCGGCTGCGCGTCGCGCGCCCTCGGATCGATCACCGGAACCGGCTGCGCGTCGCGCGCCCTCGGATCGATCACCGGAACCGGCTGCGCGTCGCGCGCCCTCGGATCGATCACCGAAACCGGCTGCGAGTCGCGCGCGCGTGGGTCCCCGGCGACCGGGTCGAGGCTGCTCGCGGGTCGTGCCGCCCGCGGATCGAAGGGCGGATGCGCCCCGTCGCGGCGCAGGAGATGCGGGCTCGGAGTGTCCCGCTTCGACCGCGACTCGACCGAGTCGCGGTTCTTGTCGATTCCGATCACGGGCTGCGAGCCCTCTCGGCGCGCCACGACGTGCGGCTGCGAGTTGTCGCGCTTGCCGCTGATCGGCACCGGACCCGAGCCCTCTCGTCGTATGATGTACGGTTGCGAGCTGTCACGCTTCGGACGCTCCGGCGAGCGTCTCTCGATCATCGTCGGCTCGTCGGACCGCTCCGGCGGTGGCGTCGCCGACAGCTGGCGCGTCACGCCCTCGCCGGCCATCGCGAGCTGGTCGAGCTCGGCCGCGAGCTCGCCGACCTCGGCGTAGCGGTTCTGCGGCTCGCGCTCGAGGCACCGCATGATGATGCGCTCGAACGCGGCGGGGATCCGCGCCTGCGTCGCGAGCGACGGCGGCGTCTGCGTGAGCAGCGATGCGAGCATGCTCGTCGGGCTCTGCGCGTCGGCAAACGGACGGCGACCGCAGATCATCTCGTACATCACGATGCCGAGCGTGTAGATGTCCGTGCGCGCCGTGGTGTGACCGCCGACCATCTGCTCGGGCGCCATGTAATCGAACGTGCCGATCATCTGGCCGGCCTGCGTGAGCTCGGTGCTGTCGAGCTCGCTGTCGCGCATGATCTTCGCGATCCCGAAGTCGAGCACCTTCACGAAGTCGGGGTTGCCGTCGCGGTTCTCGAGGTGAATGTTCGCCGGCTTGAGATCGCGGTGGACGACGCCGAGCGCGTGCGCCTCGGCCAGCGAGCTGCACACCATCCGCGCGATCGCCGCGACCCGCTCCCACGCCAGCGGGCCGTGCGCGCGAAACTGCTCGAACAGGCTCTCGCCGTCGAGCAGCTCCATCACGATGTAGAGCTCGCCTTCGGGAGCCTCGCCGAGCTCGTAGGCCGTGATCGTGTGCGGGTTGCGGAGCTGCGCGAGCGTGGCGCCTTCGCGACGGAACCGGGCGATGACTCGTTCATCCGACGTCGCGAGGTCGGCGTGCAGCACCTTGAGCGCGACCTGGTGGCCCGACTTGACGTGGGTCGCGCGGTAGATCGCGCCGAAGCCACCGGCAGCGATCCGGAAGTCGATCCGGTACCGCTGGTCGAGCACCACGCCCAGCAGCGGATCGATTCGCTCGATCACGGTGCGGTCGTCATGCTCGTCACGCATCTGGCGGTCCCATCCTGCAGCCGTCATCCGAGCACGTCATCGCCGGCGCGGTATGAAGCGGCGCCGGCCAGGACCCTACTCGTGGCGGTCAACCCTCTGATTATCGAACGACGGCGCCTGGTTCAGGGTGGTTTTGGGCCAGGGGATGAATTGTTTCGTTGCATCGGAGGTGGCTAACGACACACAGGTAGGCCCGGCGGAATCGGCACCGTGAACTTCGTGGTCTCGAGCGGCTTGTTGATCGCGCGCTCCTCGTCCTTCCACTCGACGAGCAGATCGGCTTCCTGCCGCGGCGACTTGAAGCGGGTCTTACCGGGGACGCGATGCAGGACGGCGGCTTCGTCCTTGATCGATCGGAAGTCGGTGTTCTCCACCGACCACACGATCTTGCCGTCCTTGCCTACGAGCTCGCTGGCGACCACATCGAACCGGTTCTCGCGCGCGTCGATCACGATCGTCTGCGTCCCGTCCGGTCCCTCGAGCTTGACGCGCTCGTAGCCCTTGCCGGCATCCCACGTCACCGTGCCCGTCGCCTTGTCGAGCACCGGCGGCGTGCCTTGCGCGAGATCGTGAAAGTCGTCGGGCTCGAGCTCGACCCGCAACAGCGAGGCGATCGAGCTCTTGTTGCATGGCCCCGCGAGGTGGCAGTTGTTCTGGAAGTCGACGAACGTGAAGTCGGTGCCGTTGCAGGCCATGTCGACCAGCACGTTGCCATCGGGCTTGACCGCGTTGAACCGCACCTGACGTGCCGACGTGCCCATCACGTAGACCGTGCCCTTCACGCGTTGCTTGCCGAGCCAGTAGTCCATCGTCGTCTCGACGCGGAACGACTTCCTCGCCTGGCGCGCCTGCTCGAGCCGCGCGATGACGTCCTGCGCTGTGGGCATCACGCTCGGTGGCTTGTACGTGGCGTTGTGCGGGCAACCGCACGCGAGCGACGAGGCGACGGCGATCCAGGCGAGTCTCATACCGCGGTGATAACAGAGGCAACTCGTAGTTTCCTTCCCGTGCGTGCCGGTAGTCACCCGGCCTGGCATCGACCCATCGGATCGCGCGATAGGCTCGTCTCATGTCGAACGTGATCCCTCACAACTGGGACGTGCCTCAGATCTTTCGCAGCCGCCTCGGCACGCACGCCGGGCGCCAGCGCGTCATGAACGCCGACGGACACCTCCTGGTGATCCTCCACGACGTGCCCAAGGCCGAGGTCACCGATCGCACGGCGCGGCTGTTCTGGCGCAAGCCCGACGGGACCTGGAAATCGAGCGGCTCGAGCGTCACGACCATCGCGGCGCTCCGCACCCACGTCGAAGAATTCTCCGCGGCGGTCGATGCGATGGAGTCGAGGGCCGCGGCTGCCAAGCGCGCCTCGGACTGGTTCGAGCTCTTGCATGACTCCGCGCCGCTCTTGCGCACCGCTCGCAACATGACGAGCGTGCTGCAGGAAGCCCGCGAGATCGCGAAGACCGACGCCGCGCTGATCGCCGTGCGCGATGCCGGCCAGGACATCGAGCGCGCCGTCGAGCTGATCCACGGTCACGCGCGGAGCGGGCTCGACTACTCGATCGCGAAGAACACCGAGGACAACGCGCTCAATTCGCAGCACGTGCTCGAGTCGGGCCATCGCCTCAACCTGATCGCGGCGACGTTCCTCCCGATCACCGCGCTCGGCACGGTGCTCGGCATGAACCTCGAGCACGGGCTCGAGCACTGGCAGGCCCCGTGGGCGTTCTGGGCCTTCGCCGCCGCCGCGTTCCTGCTCGGCTTCATCATCCGCGCATCGCTGCCGAAGTCCTCGCCTCCGAGCTAATTTGGTTCGCGCTAGTTCCCATGCGGCTCGGTTAGTGAATCGAACGATACGCCCTTATCGACTGACGCCCGGCACAACCGGCGAGGCCGATCTTCGGCGACCCGATTCGTCGGACTTCCGTCCGACAAGATTCAAACGTCAAAGAGAACGCCAGGGTCGCCAGAAGAACATGTTTCGGGCCGCCTTGGTGCGAGCAGCTCTCGTGAAGATCTCTTCTGGCGTTCTTGCTGGCCGCTTGTGGCGACCCTGGCGTTCCTTCTGGATGTCGAGATCGGGCCTCGAACCGGGAGCGGTCTGAGCGAATCGAATGCTCGCGCGAACGCTAAGTGGGCATTGGAGCTAGTTCACGGGGCCGTACTGCGGGATGTCGATCCGCCACTTGCCATGCACGCGGAGCAGGTCGATCCGCGAACGCCCCGCAGACGAGACGACGTAGACGACCGCGCGATCGCCGTGTTCCTCGACGACGGTGATGTCCGTCGCGGCCGCGACCCCCTCGGAGTTTCCGATGCTCACGAGGTCCTTCGCAGAGAACCGGATCGCGGCGCCGACGTAATCGGTGGCGCGCCGCGCTTCGATCTCGAGCCGCGAGCGCGTGGTCGGGGTGAGCAGCTCGAACACGGTATCGAGATCGCCGGTCTTCGCGGCCTGGAGCATGTCGCGCACCGCGGCCTCCGGACCCGGCTGCGAGACGCGGCAACTCCGGCCCGCGACCGCGGCGGCGACGGCCATCGCGGCGAGCGCGCTCGCGACCGCGGCGACCGTCGAGCGACGAGAGCTCAGCGCGAGCGCCATAGCCCCAGCTTCTTGTGGACCTCGCCCATCGTACGTTGCGCGATCGCGCGCGCCTTCTCCGCGCCTTGCACGAGCACCTCTTGCACGCGCTGCGGATTCGCCACCAGCGCCGCGCGCCGCTCGACGTACTTCGCGAACTCCACAGTCAGGTTGTCGGCGAGCTTGCCCTTGCAGTCGACGCAGCCGATCGCGGCCGTGGTGCAACCCTGCCGCACCCACGCGTTGTCGTCGTCGGACGAGACCGCCTTGTGCATCGTCCCGATGTTGCAGTCATCGGGGTTACCGGAGTCCTCGCGCATCACGCGCTTCTTGTCGGTGACCGCACGACCGAGCAGCTTGCGGAGCGCCTTGTCGTTACCGAACACCGTGAGCGGGACGTGGTTGCCGAGCGACTTGGACATCTTCTTGTCGCCGTCGAGCCCGAGCAGCTTCGGCAAGCTCGTCAGCATCGCCTCGCACTCGGGGAACACCTTGCCCCAGCGGTGATTGAAGCTGCGCGCGATCCGCCGCGCGAGCTCGATGTGCTGGACCTGATCTTGGCCGACCGGAACGAGCTCGGCTCGATAGAGCAAGATGTCGGCGGCCTGCAACACCGGATAGCCGAACAAGCCGACGTTGATGTTCTCCGGTTGATGCTCCGCCTTGTCCTTGAACTGCGTCATGCGTTCGAGGTCGCCAAAGCCGGTCACGTTGTTGAACACCCAGCACAGCTCGGTGTGCTCGGGGACCATCGACTGGAGGAACAGCAACGAACGATCGGGATCGATGCCGAGCGCGAGCAGATCGATGACCATGTCGTTCACGCGACGAGCCATCTCCTTCGGTTCGTAGTCCTGGCTGATCGCGTGATAGTCGACGATGCCGAAGATGCAGCGGTATTGGTCTTGCAGCGTCACCCAGTTGCGGATGGCCCCGAGGTAGTTGCCCAGATGGAGCTCCCCCGAAGGCTGGATGCCAGAGAACACCGTTTTCATCGGCGTTCTGTGTACTTGTGTGGTGGTAGGCCGTCAACTAGACTTCAACGCTGGGTGGCTTCAACGGCAAATGTTGAATCGCCAGGAGGAGATGACGTATGCGCAGCAGACTTCTGAAGTGGCTTGGTGCGGCGGGGCTCGCACTCACAACTCAGGCATGCGTCGTCAGTGATTCTTCACGGCCTGTGAATGCCGGTTACTACCCCGGCAATCCGGGTTACTCGGCCAACGTCTCGGTCGGGCAGCCGTCGCCGTACACCGTATCCGCGATGCCACCGGAGCCGCTCTACGAGCAGATGAGCCCCTCACCCGGTTACGGCCACGTGTGGATCGACGGCTCGTGGCACTGGAATGGATACGAGTGGGTCTGGGTCGCCGGCCGGTGGGAGCGCGAGCAGGTCGACCACGTCTACGTGCAGCCGTATTACGACTACTCGGGCGGCACGTACATCTACACGCCCGGTTACTGGTCGAGTCGCGATCGGATCCCGCGCGGCTGGAACGTCCGCGATCATCGCGATGGTCGCCCGTCGGTGGTCGCGCCGCCGGTCGGCGGTGGCGGCTATCGCCCGCCGAGTGGGGGTGGCTACACGCCGCCGGTGACCGGCGGACATCGGCCTCCCGGTGGCGGCACGTATCAGCCTCCCGTCGGTGGCGGTGGCGGTCGTCCTCCCGGCGGCGGCACGTACACGCCTCCCGGTGGCACGTATCAACCTCCCGTGACGCCGGGCGCGCTTCCGCCGGTCGCGAATCCGCCGATCGGCGGGACGTATCAGCAGCCGCACGGCGAACCCACGCCGACCGGCTATCCGCCCGGTGGCTCGACGTATCAGCCGCCCGTCGGTGGCGGTCATGCACCCGTCGGCGGTGGCTCGACGTACCAGCCGCCCGCGGGCTCGACGTATCAACCGCCCGTCGGTGGCGGTCACGCACCCGTCGGCGGTGGCTCGACGTACCAACCGCCCGCGGGTGGTTCGACGTATCAACCGCCCGTCGGTGGCGGGCACGCACCCGTCGGTGGTGGCTCGACGTACCAACCGCCCGCGGGTGGTTCGACGTATCAACCGCCCGTCGGTGGCGGTCACGCACCCGTCGGTGGTGGCTCGACGTACCAGCCGCCTCGTGGTGGCTCGACGTATCAGCCGCCGACCGGCGGCGGCCACGCACCCACGGGAGGCGGAACGTATCAGCCGCCTCGTGGTGGCTCGACGTATCAGCCGCCGACCGGCGGTGGCCACGCACCCACGGGAGGCGGAACGTATCAGCCGCCTCGTGGTGGCTCGACGTATCAGCCGCCCGCGGGTGGTCCTCCGACGGTACCGCACGGTGGTCCGACGGACGTTCGCCAGCCGCCGCCGCGCGGACACACGCCGCCGTCGGGTAGCACGTACACACCACCGGCAGGTGGTGGTCGTCCGACGGGCACGTATCAGCCACCCGCAGGTGGTGGTCGTCCGACGGCACCCCCGAGCGGTACGTATCGGCCCGCGCCGACCACCCCGGGCCGCGCACCGGCGACGAACACACCGCCCGCACGAACGAACACCCCTCCGCCGGCGAACAACAACACGCCGCGCGGAACCACGACCACGAACCCGCGCCGTCGCTGAGCGGCCGCGACCCGCGGCTACTCGACGCGAAGCGCGCGCTCGAACTCTTCGGGGTTCGACGACGCGTAGATCGCGGTCTCCATCGAGATCAGGCCGCTGTTGACCAGATCGATGAGGTGCTGGTCGAACAGCTGCATCGAGTAGAGGTCGCGACCCTTGCGGATGAGCTCGGGGATGTCGCTCATGCGGCCGGCACGCACGCACTCGCGGATCGTCCGGGTGACGCGCAAGATCTCGACGGCCGGGATGCGGCGGCGGCCGTCCTTGCTGGCCAGCAGACGCAGCGAGACGATCGCCTGGAGGCAGTCGCCGAGGCGATCACGAACGACATCCTGGGCATCGGTCTCGAACAAGCCGACGTAGCGCTGGATCGTCGCGACGGAGTCGGGCGTATGGATCGCGCTCAGCACGAGGTGACCGGTTTCGGCCGCCTTGAGCGCGGTCGCGGCGGTCTCGCGATCGCGGATCTCGCCGACCAGGATCACGTCCGGATCCTGGCGCATCGCCGCGGTCATCGCGTCCTTGAAGCTCTCGGTGTCCGCGCCGATCTCGCGCTGGATGATCATGCACTTCTGCGGCTCGTGGATGAACTCGATCGGATCCTCGATCGTGACGATGTGCGCGTGCCGGGTCTCGTTGATGTAGCGCATCATCGCGGCCATCGTCGTGGTCTTGCCGTTACCGGTCGCGCCGGTGATCAGCACGAGGCCGCGCCGCGCGTCGGCGATCTCCGAGAGCACCGGCGGCAGGTTGAGCTGCTCGAGCGACAGCACCTGGATCGGGATCAGGCGCATCACGATGCCGACCGAGCCGCGCTGGCGGAAGATCGAGGCGCGGAAGCGGCCGCGCTGCGCGAGCGAGTACGAGACGTCGATCTCGGTGAAGCGCCGGGTGAAGTCGACCGTGATGTTTCGATCCTCGAGGATCATCCTCGCGATCGCTTCGGTGTCCTGCGCGGTGAGTGGTGGCACCTTGATCGCGCCGAGCAGCTCTCCGTGCAACCGATAGTGTGGCGGGTAGCCGACCTCGAAGTGGATATCGGAGACACCGCGCTCGATTCCGAACGCGAGGAGCTTGTGGAACGCGTTGCGATCCATGGACGCCGTCAGTTTAAACCTTGGCGCCCTGGTCCGCGCTCCCCGTCCGGTGTGTTTTCTGACGTCGGTTTTCGCAAGCTGTCCAGTAGCGGCTCGCCCGGGTTCGTGCCTTCGTCGTCGATCAGCGGCTGCCACGGCGGCGGCTTGGCTGCCTCGGTCGCGGCCGGCGGCTGGGAGGCCCGCGGGCGCGCACGCTCGGCTTCGGCGAGCTTGACCTCGCTGGTGATCTCGTCCTCGCGGCCGAACGCGTTGCGCGGGATCGCGTTCTGCGAGCCGGTGCCGAACACCTGACGATTGGCGGCTTCCTTGGAGCGCGGGATCGCGAGCTCGCGATCCTCGTCCTCGTCGTCGTCGTTCGCGACGATGCCGGCGGCCTGCACGTTCGGCGTCATGCTGCGCAGCTCGGCGCGTACCTCGTCCTTGAGCGTGATGAACGGCGGCGCCGGCCGCGCCATGTAGTAGCCCTGGCCGTACCGCAGGCCGAGGTCGCGTAGCGCGACGACATCCTCGACGTGCTCGATGCCTTCGGCGATCATCACCGAGTCGATCGTGTCGGCGATGTGGCGCAGCGAGCGCAGCATCTCGCGCTTGACCGTCGAGCGGGCGATGCCGCGGACGAGCACGTCGCTGATCTTGATGAAGTGTGGGCGCAGCGACATCACGGTCTCGAGGTTCGAGTGGCGCGTGCCGACGTCGTCGATCGCGATGCCGAAGCCCATCGCGGTGTACGCGCCGAGCGCACGCTTGAACGACGCGAAGTTCTCGATCGCGAGCCGCTCGGTGATCTCGAAGACGATGTTGGCGGGCGTGAGGCCCGAGGCGACGATCAAGTTCCCGACCTCGTCTTCGATGAAGGCCGCGTCGTAGAACGACATCGGGAGCAGATTGACGAACAGCCGGTGCACCGGCTCGAGGGTCTTCGCGTTGCGGAGCGCGCCGCGGAAGCACGCACGGTCGAGCTCGACGGTCAGGTCGACCTCGTCGGCGATCGCGAACAGCGTCGCGGGAGACTCGAGCGCGGTGCCGCGCGGACCTCGCGTCAGCGCCTCGTACGCGAAGATATCGCCGGTTCCGAGATCGACGATCGGCTGGTACACCGTCGACAAGCCGTCGCCGAGGATGATGTCCTGCAGCATCGAGCGATCGCGGTGCGCCTTGCGCTCGCGGGCGTTGCGCGTCGCCGCCGTCGCATCGGCGATGAGGCGCGCGGTCAGCCGCTCGGGCCGCAGCAGCGAGTTGCCGAGCACGCGGGCCGATCCGACGGTGATCCGCGGCTGCTCGCGGAGCACCTCGGTGACCATCGGTGCCAGCGCTTCCTCGACGGCGCGCTCGACGTTCGCCGCGAGGGCATCGAGATCGACCCGCTGGCCCGGGGTGCGCGGCGACAGGATCACGAAGTAGCCATCGCCATCGCCGCTGCGACAGATCAGGTCCTGTGGATCGAGGACCGCGCCGCGCAGCCGATCGAGCACGGCGGCGGCGTGATCGTAGATCTCGCTGTGGTGCGCGACGCCGAGATCGAGCTCGACGCGATGCAACCGCGACAGGTCGACGAGGAGACACGACAGCGCGCGATCGCGGCTGAGGATCGACGTGACCTCGTTCATCCGTTCCTGGTACGGCCGGAACCGATCGATCTCGGGCTCCTGGATCCGCAGCGGTCGGGTCGGGGTGCGTGCGACGCGGTCGTCTCCCGACGAGAAGAAGTGCACGCGACCGGGGCCGCCGCGCTTGGCGCCACGAACGGCTGCCTCGGCGGCCGTGAGCAGCCCTTCGGGATCGGCGGCGTCCTCGGGCAAGCACGCGACGCCGATCGAGATCGACATCTTGCGCCCGCCGGGTAACTCGGCAGCCGCGACCGCATCACGCAGCCGGCCGGCCTTCGTCAGCGCGCCGGCCTTGGGCGTCTCCGGCAACAGCACCACGAACTCTTCGCCCGAATAGCGCGCCACCACGTCTGATGCCCGCACTCGGTCCGGAGAGTCGGTCTCCTGCAACACGACGGCGAGGCGGCGGAGGATCTCGTCGCCGACCTGGTAGCCGAGGTCGTAGTTGACGGTCGCGAAGCCATCGATGTCGGCGATCAGCAGCGACATCGGCTGGTTGTATCGCTGGGCGCGCGCGACTTCCTCGCGCAGCCGCTCCTGAAACGCGCGGTGCGTGTAGAGGCCGGTGAGCCCGTCGCGCAACGTGAGCGCATCGATCTGATGGCCCATCTGTGCGAGCTGCTCGGTCGCCGCGGAGATCTCGCGGCCGCGCACCTCGAGTTGCGCCTCGAGCACGAGCTCGTGATCGCGAAGCTGCGTGTTCGCGAGGCGTAGCTCGGAGAGCAGCCGCGAGTTGTCGCGCTCGAGCTTGAACGTATGGACGAGCTGATCGACGACCTGCAGCAGGTCGGACAGCTTCCACGGCTTCGTGATCACGTAATGCAGATGACCCGCGTTGATCGCGGAGATGAGGTCGTCGGATTCGGGATATCCGGTCACCACCGCGCGGCGACAATGCGGACGGATCGTCGCGACCCGCGCGAGCAGCTCGGAGCCCGGCAGACCGGGCATCCGCAGGTCGGCGAGCACGCATGCGACATCGGGGTTGGCCTGAACGTGATCGAGCGCTTCGAGGCCATCGCTGGCGAGCAACACGGTGCAGCGTGCGCGTAGCACGCGCCCGAGTGCGTGGAGATTGTTCCGATCGTCGTCAACACATACGACGATCGGCTTACTTCCTTCCTCGATACCCGGCAACTCGGGGACGACGGCCAATGTGTAGCCAGTATCGGCCGATGCCCGGCGAGTGTGAAGGGGATCGCGGCAGGAGCGCCGGGAGTACGTTCGCCTACATGCCCCAGAAGGTGAACGTCGAGATGTCAAAGGCCCGCTCGATCAACCACTTGATCCCGACGAGCGACAGCACGACCGCGGCGGCCGGCAGGACGAATCGGCGGTAGCGCTCGGGCCCGAGCCGCCTCGCGGTGACCCAGCACACGGGGAGCGCGACGGCGACGATCGTCAGCTGCCCCAGCTCGACACCGATGTTGAAGCTGAGCAGCGGCACGATCACGTTCGACGGCGGCAGCCGTACTTCGAGCGTGCTCGCGAAGCCGAGGCCGTGGGCGAGGCCGAACGCGAACGTCAGCGCGAATCGCCAGCGCGCGTCGGGGCGGATCACGTTCTCGATCGCGGTGTAGACGATCGAGGCCGCGATCAGGCTCTCGACCAGTCGCGACGGCAGCTCGATCCAGCCGAGCGCCGCGGCGATCAGCGAGATGCTGTGCGCGATCGTGAACGCGGTGACGATCGCGGCGGTCGCGCGCAAGGCGGCTCGCGGTGAGCGCGTCTCGAGGTGCGTGCGCCGGACGAGCACGACCGCGAGCAACAGCGCGAGCACGAAGCACACGTGGTCTGGCCCCCCGTAGATGTGGTCCATGCCGTAGAGGATCCACGCGCCGATCGAGGCACCGTCGCCGGCTCGCACGATGAGGATCGGAGTGCCGGAGCGCACGATCGTCGGATCGCTGCGATCGCCCGGGGCGTGTACGGACACGACCGCCTCGTGACGTTGATCGGGTGCGAAGAAGTGCGTGAAGTCGAGCTCGAGGCGATCGATCGGCTTCGTCGCGCACGTGACCTCCCACTCGACGACGACGAACTTGCCGTCGGCGCGAGCTCGCGGCGAGGAGCGTTCGCAGCGCCCGCCGTCGGGGATCCCGATCGCGAGCCACCTCGCCACGTACTCCGCTGCCGCGGGCGCGAGCGCCTGTTCGACGCTCGGCTCGACCGAGTCGGCCAGCTCGAGCGGCTCCGTGACATCACCGGGCGCGACGGTGAACGAGACCGCGGCGCGAGCTCCGTCGATCGTGAGGTCGACGATCTTGACCGAGCTCTGGTGCGCACGTGCGGCAGTCGCGGAGGAGGCGATCAGGACGATCGCGAGCAGCAGGCGGCGCACGCAGTCGTTCTAGCGCATGCGGCGGCCGCGGAGCCAGATGCCGCTCGGGCGAGCAAGCGCAGCGGAGCGCCGCTACTGCAGCGAGGCCGGGATCGCGCCCGGAGTGCCGTTGGTATCGGCCTGGTCCCACGTCACGCGGATCTGCTCGCTCGTCTCGTCGTCACCCGTGATCCCGTTGCCGCCGACGTCGTGCAGCTCCTTGTCACCCTCGGGCAGGATGCGCTTGTACGACCGCTTGCCACCCTGATCGGCGGCCATGTCGCCGATCGAGAGCAGGTCGACCGCGTAGCTCGACGTCGCGGTGTCCGGATCCGGACCATCGATCCCCAGCTTCGCCTTCGGGACATTGGTGGCGGTGGGTGCCAGGCCGTGGACGACGAGATCGACATCTGCGACGCGATCCGTCAGGCCGTCCCACTGGAACAGGACGACGAGCTCCCCTTCGTCCGTGAGGGACGGGGTGACTCCGGGATCGATGACCCGGCTCATCGCCATCGAGGTCACTGCGGTGACCTGGGTCGTGTACGTGGGATCGATCAGATACTCCGCTGCAAACGCAGCCTCGTCGATCGCGATCACCGCGATGGCTCCCGGCCCGAGCTGCTGCCCCGCCGGAAACCTGACGAGAAAGTCCGTCGGGGAGAGCATGATCGTCTCGGCGAGACCGAGCCCCGGGACCTTCCAGTACTCGTCGCAGTCGCTCAGGTAATAGTTCGTCAGCAGGATCGGCGACGCGGTCGGATTGTAGATCTCGATGAACTCGAAGCCGCCGGTCACCTGGATCTCGGACAGCAGGAGGTGCCCCGTCATGCTCGGGGCATCCGGCCCGGCCTCTCCCGGCGTCCCGGCCTCGGGCGGCTGGTTGGGCAGCCCCGGATCGAAGCTGCAGCCGCACGTGACGACGATCAGCCAGCGCAACGATGACGACGCGACGTCCACCGTGCACGAGGATACAGCAACCGCCGACCGGCAGCTGAGATCTGTGGTGATCAGAACTGACAGAGGGACGCGTACAGGCCGCCGACCCCATCGGCGCGCGGCACGCACGGCCGGTCGTCCCACTGCTTGTCGATCCGAGCGCCCGCGATGACGGCGCAGTCTTCGCCGCCAGAGTCGTTGGGCTCGCCCGCGTGCCAGTTCGTGAACCCGAGCGGCGTGCCGTCGACCCAGACGAAGGTGTTCTCGAGGAGCTGATCGTCGAGGCCGATCCACGTATCGAGCGTGCCGACGAATTGCTCGGCGAACGTGTCGACCGGTGCGGTCGTCAGGATCGCGAGGTGCGACGAGTTGGCCTCGCATGCTGCCTTCGCGTCGGCGAACGTCTTCGGTGCCGCGAACAACAGGAAGCATGAACCGTCGGGCCCGATCATGCTCTGATCGCCGCCGGTACACGCGCGGGCATCGATCGGAATCGGCGAATCGATCGATGCGTCGATCGGTCGCGGGCCCGGAGCGTCGGTCGTGTCGCCGCCGCCGCCGACGCTCACGCCGCAACCGGCTGCAACCAGCGCGACCGCGGACCACCGAGCCATCCCCTACATTGTACGCGTCCGACTTCTGCAGCGGACATGGAATTCTCGGGGATGGTCACCGCCGCGACGTGCCTCGTCGCGATACGTTCGGGCCCACATGAGTCGTCAACCACTGGTCTTCATCATGGCGGCCGGTCTCGGCACGCGGATGAAGAGCGAAATACCCAAGGTCCTCCATCGGATCGCGGGGAGACCGATGCTCCACTGGGTGGTGAGCGCGGCGCGAACGGCTGGGGCCCAGCGCGTCATCGCCATCCTCGGTCACAAGGTCGAGGTCGTGAAGGTCGCGCTCGACGCGAGCTTCGGCACCGGAGCCGTCGAGGTGGCGCTCCAGGGCGAGCAACGAGGCACCGGTCACGCCGTGCAGTGCGCGCTGCCGGCGGTCCAGAACGAGCCCGACGATCGGATCGTGGTCATCCTCACCGGCGACGCGCCGCTGTTGCAGAGCGAGCGGATCGCCGAGCTCGTCGCCGCGTGTGCGGCGTCACCGTCCGGCATGGCGCTGCTGTCGACCGTGCCCCCCCGGCCGATGCCGTACGGCCGACTCGTCCGCGACGCGAGCGGCACGCTCCAGAAGATCGTCGAGCACTCCGACGCGACCGCGGAGCAGCGCACGATCCGAGACACCAACGCCGGCTTCTACGCGATCCGGCTCGGCCACCTCCGCAAGGACATCGCGACGCTGCGCGCCGACAACGCGAAGGGCGAGCTCTACCTGACCGATCTGGTCGCGCATGCATTCGCGCGCGGCGGTGCCACCGCGATCGATGCGCCGTTCACCGAGGTCGCCGGCATCAACGATCGGGTCGACCTCGCGCAGGTCGAGCACGAAGCACGCAAGCGCATCAACGAGGCGTGGATGCGTGCCGGCGTGACGATGATGGATCCGTCGAGCACCTACATCGATGCGGACGTGGGACCGCTCGGCAAGGACGTGTGGATCGGCGCCAACGTCGCGCTGCGCGGCAAGACCACCATCGGTGATGGGGTCCGGATCGAGGTCGGCGCGATCCTGAACAACGTGCAGGTCGCGGACAACGTCTACATCAAGCCGTACTCGGTGCTGACCGACACCGTGCTCGGCCCGCGCGCGGAGGTCGGCCCGTTCAGTCACTGCCGGCCGGGAACTCGCATCGACGAGGACGCTCGGATCGGAAACTTCGTCGAGACGAAGCAGGCGCACCTGATGGCGGGCGCGAAGGCGAACCACCTGGCGTACCTCGGCGATGCGTCGATCGGGGCGAAGGCGAACATCGGCGCGGGCACGATCACGTGCAACTACGACGGCGTCGGCAAGTACAAGACGACGATCGAAGCGGGCGCGTTCATCGGCTCCGACAGCCAGCTCGTGGCACCGATCACCATCGGTCGCGATGCGTATGTCGGCTCCGGCAGCACCGTCACGAAGGATGTCCCGCGTGGCGCGCTCGCGCTGACCCGCGTGAAGCAGGTCAACGTCGAGGGCTGGGCCGATCGGTTTCGCGAGGCGCAGGCCAAGCGCAAGCAGAAGCCCGACGGCGATCAGTAGCGGCATTGGATCTGCGTCGGATTCGCGGTATCAAAATCTGGTGTACTGCTCGCTCGATAAGATCGATCTGGCGGCGACGGTCGAGGGGCGGCACGTGGCGATGCAAACGGACCACCGGTCGGCGGCCGAGATCGAGGCCGAGCCCGTGCTGTCCGTGCTGTACGCGATGGCGCGCGTCCTGAACGCACGCAGTCACCTCGCGGACGATCACCCGGAGGCGAGCGTGCACTACGTGGCGGCAGCCGAGCCACCGGCGCTGTTGCGTGCCGCGCTGTGTGCGGTCGGCGCGACGCTCGAGCGATTCGACAACGGGCTAGAGCCGCTCGGTGCGCCGTCGGCAGCGGCGGCCGGCGCGATCGCCGATCGGCAGTTTCGCGAGCTCGCCCTGCGCGCCGCGGCGCGGGTCGGTAGTCGCGACCTCGCCATCGCGCTGCGCATGCTCGAGGATCAGACGTTCGCCGAGCCGCCGCAGCATGACGACGAGCCCGCGTACTGGCAGCGCGTGCTCGAGCTCGCGGCCCTCACGGGGGAGCTGTTGCGCGCGAAGTATCCGGCCGGCCGCTGGGTGCAGACCGATCGCGCGCTCCGCGCCGAGACCTCGCCCGAGACGCCGAAGACCATGGGCTTGCTGCGCCGGCTCCTCGGTCGCAAGTGAGCGTTCGCCGCCTCGCCGTCATCGTGCTGGTACTCGCGAGCTGCAAGTCCCGGCGCGATCTGAAGCAGGACGATCCGATGCCGGATCCCGTCGTGCCCGGTGATGCGCTCCCGGCGCGGGCGATCGATGCCACCCCGTCGTGGTCCGAGCTCGAGGGCTATCCTCGCGTGGTGCCGGAGCGCGTGATCGCCCTGCCCACGCGTCCCGACGTGCCGCGCTTCGACGTCGGTGGCCCGGTGATCGCCGGCGACGTCGCGGTGGTGTCGTCATCGCAGTTCGGGTTTGTCGCCGTCGACTGGCGCCGCGGCACGATCGCGTGGACGAAGCCCGCCGGGATCCGCGTCGCGCCCCCGTTCGCGTTCGGCGGCAGCGTCGTGCTGATCGGCGATTGCTCGAACCCACCGGTGATTCCCGACGACGAGCACCTGCTCGGGTGCATTCGCATCGTGACCCCCACCGGTACCGACGAGGCGTACTCGGCAATTCGCGGCAAGCCGAAGGCGATCGCGGCGTTCGCCGACGCGCGCGGGCCTCAGCGGGTGTGGACCGACGGCGAGCGCTCGGTGCGCTGGAAGCGTGGCGATGCCGCGGTGACGATCGATCTGATCAGTGGCGCGGCGAAGCCCGCGGACGCGACCCCTCCTCCGCTCGTGGTCGAGTACAAGGAGCGGCGCTGGGAGATCGCGCATGAAGACCGGATCATCGCGCGCCAGGGAACACCGGCCCGCGAGGCGTGGAGCACGAAGAACTCCTACACCGCCTTACTCGGCGCGGTGTGGCTGCCCGAGCAATCGCCGATGCTGCGGGTCGCGAACCTCGGTGCGTTTCGCGATGCGCCCGAGGTCCACCTGTTCGACATCGACGCGACCGGCTCGCTGCGCGGGCAAGCCGCGCGTCCCACGCCGGGGATCGGGCTGCTCGGCTGGGGCACGTCGTCGATCGGAGACGTGGCGATCGCGGTGCGCCTCGACACGTCCCTGCGGCGTGACTTCGTCGTGGGCTACGCTGCGAACGCGCTGCTCATGTGGGTGTACCCGCTCCCCGACGAGCTGCGCGTCGATCCAGTCGGCGTGGCGATCGCGCCCGATGCGGTCGTGGTCTTCCACGACGGCGACACGTTGACGATCCTCCCCGAGTTGTCGGCACCTCCTACGACTCCCGGCGCCGCGCGCGCGTCGTCGAAAAATCCGACACCGTAAGTCGGCGAGATGGCTCGATCGGGCTTGGTACGGCGGCTGCTTTACCCGTCGACATGAGCATCACCAATAAGTGTCTGGTCACCGCCGCTGCCCTCAGCCTTGTTGCCTGCATCAAGAAGGACGCGCCGCCGGACGAGCTCCAGCGTGCACTTCCGACGGCCGAGCAGGTCTCGATCAAGCTACCGACCGGGCAGGCCCGCACCGTCGGCCAGCTCGCCGAGTGGTACGTCGCGACGCGCGGGATCACGACGATGTTCAACGGTGGCAGCGCGTGGGTGCTCATCCTGATCCACACGATCATCAAGTTCCCGGTCACCTCGGTCGACGGCGACACCTACACCTGGGGTCCATTCAGCAACGCGCTCGATCCCGCCGACTACAAGCTCGACGTGCGCGACGTCGGCGATGGCACCTACGAGTGGAAGCTCTCGGGTCGCTCGAAGACGCAGGTCGCCGCGGAGTTCGAGGTCGTCATCGACGGCCTCGCCGATCCGCGGAACGGCGAGCTCCAGGGCAACGGCAGCTTCTTGATCGACTTCGACGCCGGCCGCCGCGTGAACCCGATCGACGCCGACGCCGATGCGCGCGGCCAGGTCGAGGTGCGCTACGACCTCGCGGCTCGCCACCTCGACCTCGACATCCTGTCGGTCGACGACAACGGCAACCCCGTCACCGCGGAGTACGCGTACAACGAAGGTGCCGACGGCAGCGGTGACATGGTGTTCGAGATCGACGGCGAGATGGGTGGCGGCGCGGAGCTCGAGCACGCGGTGGTGCGCTCGCGCTGGCTCGCGACCGGTGACGGCCGTGCAGACGTGGGCCTGTTCGGCGGCAACGCGGAGAACCCGGCCGGCGTGATCGCATCGGAGTGCTGGGACAACCGGTTTGCACGCGAATTCTTCGCGGTGCTGGCGGGCGACTCGACGGGTGCATTCGGTGCTGCCGAGGGCAGCGAAGCGAACTGCGCCTTCGCGAAGTCCGACCTGCCCGCTCGCTGAGCCGGGCGCCGAACGGTTGGGGACAGTCAGCGTTGACTGGAACCTGCGACCCACGGTAACACCCGCGGTCGGAGGAAATGCTCATGGCAACGCCCACCAACGCACAGGAAGTCTTCGACACGCTGGTTCCGCAAGGACTCAGCCAGTTCCCCGACAAGGCCCGCGAGCTCAACGCGATCTACTGCTTCAAGATCTCGGGCGACGGCGGCGGTGACTGGACGGTCGACTGTGTCGCGAACCCGCCGACCTGCACCAAGGGTGCGAGCGATACGGCGCAGTGCACGGTCGAAGTCACCAACGAGGACTTCAAGACCATGCTCGGTGGCGACCCGAACGCCGGCATGCAGCTGTTCTTCGCAGGCAAGCTTCGCGTCTCCGGTGACGTGACGCTCGCGATGAAGCTCCAGCAGCTGTTCGAGCTCGCCCGCCCCAAGTGAGCGCCGGCGTCCTTGCCGATGCCCTTCGGGGCATCCGCGTGCTCGATCTCTCGCGGCTCCTACCGGGGCCGTTCCTGACGATGGTGCTCGCCGATATGGGCGCGGACGTGGTCAAGGTCGAGGATCCGCGCGTCGGTGATTACCTCCGCGTATTTCCGCCTGCGAAGGGCGGAGTCGCCGGCCGCTACCTCGCGGTCAACCGCGGCAAGCGGTCGCTCGCGCTCGATCTCAAGGCAGCGCCGCAACGCGAGGCCTTCTTGCAGATGGTCGCGAAGGCCGACGTCGTCGTCGAGAGCTTCCGGCCCGGCGTGCTCGACAAGCTCGGCATCTCCTACGGCGAGCTCACCGCGTCGAATCCCAAGATCGTGCTGTGCTCGATCAGCGGCTACGGTCAGACCGGCCCGTACGTGCATCGCGCCGGCCACGACCTCAACTACATCGCGCTCGCCGGCGTGCTCGCGATGGGCGGCCCTGCGGGTGGCGCGCCGATGATGCCCGGCGTCCAGATCGCCGACCTCGCCGGTGGCGCGCTGTGGGGCGCGACCGCGATCCTCGCCGCCCTCCTCGGCCGCGAGCGAACCGGCAAAGGCGCCCACCTCGACATCTCGATGACCGAGGGCGCGATGGCGCTGCTCGCCGCGGAGCTCGGGAACCTCGATTGCGGTGCTCGCCCCACGCGCGGCTCCGAGTCGCTCAACGGTGGGATCGCCAGCTATGGCATCTACCAGACGAAGGACGAGCGCTACCTCGCGGTCGGTGCGATCGAGCCGAAGTTCTGGGTCGCGCTCAACCAGGCGATCGGCCGCGCCCCGAACGTCGCCGAGCTCGTCGGCAAGCCGCCCGAGCAGGCAAGGACGCGCGCCGAGCTCGCCGCGATCTTCGCCACGAAGACCGCCGCCGAGTGGAACGCCGCCCTCGCGCCGCACGACTGTCTCGTCGAGGTCGTGCTCGAGCTCGACGAGCTTGCCGACCACCCGCTCCATCGCGCACGCGAGGTCTTCTTCACGATGGACGGCGGCAAGGGCGTCGGCCCGGTGCAGCAGCTCCGCACGCCGGTCGGCATGCCCGCGAATCCCTCGCCGCCTCCGAGGCTCGGCGAGCACACGCACGAGGTCCTGAGCGAGTACGGCTTCTCCGACGCGGCGATCCAGGATCTCGGCGCCACGTTCAGTTGATCCTGGTACGCGCCGCGAGCCAGGCGACGAGGGCCGTCACGGCATCCTCGTCGAGCGTGCGGGTCTCGGCGTTGTAGTTGTTCTGGACGGACACCAGATCGGCGCGCAGCACGGCCAGCGACTTCGCTTCGTGCTTGAGCACGTGATCTGCGTCGGGCGCGAGGTACAGCGTCACGTCGCGCTTCGCGGCGCGCAGGGATCGGTCGAGCAGCCTCGCGTCGAGCTCGGGATCGACCTGGACGTCCTTCGCCCCGTTGACGATGAAGACTGGCACGGTGAGCTTCGCGGCCTCCGCGGCGTTGTCGAACCCGAGCAGCCCGCGCATCAGCGACAGGGTCGCCGGATTCAGCATCCCGGCGACGAGCTGCTGGAGCTGCGGGATCGTCGACGCCGTCGTCGGATCGACGGGCCTGGCGGCGAGGAAGTCCGCGAACGCGGACCGCAGCGAGGTCATCTCGGACTTCACGCGCGCGTCGTCGAGCCCGGCCATCGGATTCGTGAGATTGCCTTCGAGCTGCGTGAGCATCGTGTCGGCCATCGTGCGTGACGCCGAAGACAGATAGATGACGCCGGCGAGCGGCGGCGTGACGGAGAGCGCGGCGCGCGTCGCGTGCATGCCACCTTCGCTGTGACCGGCGATGAAGACGTGATCCGCGCGCACGTCCTGACGAGCCCGCACGAGCGCGATCGCCGCGAGGGCCTCCTGGCGGTAGGTGTCGATCGTGAATTCGGCGAGCGGTGGCCCGGGATTCTTGCCGGCACCGGCCTTGTCGAACCGGAGCACGAGCGCGCCGCGGCTCGCGAGCTCCTCGGCGAGCAGCTTGCCGGAGCCATTCTTCGTCGCGAGCAACGGCGAGTTCCAGTCGCGATCGGTCGGGCCGCTGCCCACGAGGAGCACGATCGCGGGCCACGTGCCGGGGTCCCTCGGCGCGACGATGGTGCCCGGGATCCGCCGCGTCCCGACGGTGATCGTGACGTCCTCCGAACCGATCGGGTGCACGGCGTCGGCCATCACGCCGTACGCCGAGGTTGGCGGCTTGACGACATGAGGGCTCGCGCTGCATGCAGCGATCGCGAGCACCACGGTCCGGATCATCACAGCGCGCGCCAGGCGGCGACGATCTGTCCGAGGGCGGCCAGGCGCCGACCGGCGCGGTCACCGAGCACGGGAATCGGTGGTGCACCGAGCGAGTCCGCGAACCCTTCGAGGCTCCCGGTCCGGCGATGCACGAGGCGCTGTGCGACCGCGCGCAGATCCACCCGCTCGACGGCAAGCGCGCCACCGGCCTTGCGCCACAGGTCTGGAGCGTAGTGACCCCATGCGCCGATGATGTCGGTCGGCCGCACGAAGCGCTCGAACGCCGCGATCACCTCGGCGCGTGGGTACCCGCCGCGAAGCCTGGCCTCGTCGAGCCCGGTATGAAACGGCGTGCTCGGCGACAGCGCGAGCTGCGGAGCCGCGACCATGTCGAAGCCCTCGCCGGTGCTCGGCCGGTGCGCGACCCAGTGGACGAGCTCGTCACCGAGGCTCTCGTGATGCTCGCGGTACGGCCACGCGTTCGCTTCACCGTAGACACACACGAGATCCGCGAACCGTTCGCGCAGCGCCGCGGGGAGCTTGTCGCGCAGCGGCACCGGCGCGTGGTTCACGCGGAGCCTGCGAAGCGGCCGCGTGGCCTGACACGCGAGCTGGGAGTCGACCATCGCGTTGAGCGGATCGAGCAGCGCTCGGAACCGAGCCGGCTCGCCCTCGAGCACGCCGAGCACGTGCATCAGCGCCTCGATCGTCGAGACATACTCGACGCGCGGCTCGCGGCGGATGCGGTACTGCGAGGGCTCGGGCGTCTCGAACGCGTAGCGTGGCAAGGCCTGCAAGATCGGGTTGTCACGGACGACGGTCTTGGCCTGCGACCACGTTCCGTCGACGACGACGAGCGTCACTGGACCCGTGGGTGGCTCGCGCAGGATGTCGCGCGCGCCCGGGCCCGGGTAGAGCAGGATCGGCGGCCGCGTGGGATCTGAGAGCGCGCTCGCGAGGGCCGGGTTCTCGCTCCAGCGAACCCCGACGTGGAGCTCGGCGCGCGGCAGGCACAGGCTCGCCATGCGTGCGGTCCCGATCGGCATGTCGCGCTCGCGCGGATGCTGGAGGATCACGACGCGGGTCGTGGTCTCGAGGTGCGGGAGCGCCGCGCAATAGCACACGCTGCGCGGCCGGCGGCAGCGCGCGCACATCGGCCGCGGCGTCCGGGGCTCCACCTCGACTGACATCGGGAGGATCGTACCATCGGTCACGCGCACGAATGCGTGACCGAGTTTCACCGATCAACGCGTCGTGGCGCGTCGACGGCGGCAGACCATCGCGAGCCCGAGGACCAGCATCCCCGCACCCGCCCCGGCGCCCGCCGAGCAGCCGCCGTCGATCTCCTCGCCGTCGCCACCGCTGCCGCTGCCGCTGCCGCTGCCGCTGCCGCTGCCGCTGCCGCTGCCGCTGCCGCTGCCGCTGCCGTCACCGATCGTGATGTCGGCACACTGGTAGTAGAACGAGTTGTACGGGATGTTCGTCGTCATCACCTGCATCAGCTGCAGCGTGCAGTTGTTGCAGGGCGTCGTCGGTAGCTGCACCTGGGCCGTGTAGTGCCCGCCGACCTTGTCGGCGATCGGCTCGAGCAGCGTCGAGGGGAAGTTGTCGGCCGGGTTGTTCGGGTTGACGAACACGTCATCGCCGTCATCGTCGAACGCGATCCGGTAGTGACCGGGGTGATCGGTCGTCTCGTCCCATTCCACCGTGATCATCTCGCCGGGCCGGAACGCGGTGACCTTCGTGCCGCGGACCGAGCCGGCCGCGCCACACGGTCCGGCCTTCTGCGCGACTCCGCGCGACGCGGGAACCGTCATCGCGATGTGCGCGTGTGCAGTTCCGGTAAGGAGAAGCAGGCTGGCGAGGGCGATTCGCATACCTCCAAGGATGCCCGAGATCAGGTGGTCCCGGGGATCGAAAACATCACGGTCCGGGTGATTCGCGAATCCGCACTGCGACTTCGATCGCATTCTGGCCGCCAGCGAGCCCACGGAGGGCATCGACGAGCGCGACCACCTCCTGCCACGGCACGCCATCCTCGGCATCGACGAAGATCCCCTTCGTCAACCGCAGCCGCGGCCGCAGCGCGCCGGCGAGCTCGCCGAGCGGGATCGCGCTCCCCTCGTCGATCGCGATGGTGAGGTCCCCGTTCAGCTTCAGCGCGATCGGGACCTCGGTCGGGGCGACATCCCGCTCGTTCGGCGGCAGCGCCACGATCTCGGTCCGCATCATGATCGGCATCATCACGAGGAAGATGATGAGCAGCACGAGCAAGACGTCGATCAGCGGCGTGACGTTGATCTCCGGCGAGCCGGCACGTGGTGACATCCCCATCCCTCCTCGATATCAGCGCACGAGGCGGGGCCGAGACCTCCGGCGTTCACCACGCGTGTCATGCGAGAGCATCGCCGTCGCGTCGCGGGTCGCAGGGACGCTCTCCACTTTCACAACTTTCCGGACAACCCGGACGAAAGTTGTGGAAGTGGAGAGCGTCCCTTAGCCAGATCCGGATCCGCCCGAGCCCGAGCCGCCACCGGGCGGCGTGTCCGAGATGAACGGCGGCAGCTCGACGGGGACCTGCGCGGCCTGCGTATCCGGTGCCGGCGAGACGGTGACCGGCTTGCAGAATGCGGGGAGCGTGTCGCCATGGCGCTCGCCGTACCCCATCGCCGCCATGCCCTTGACCTCGGCGGGAAACGGCACGACGCAGACGCTGTAGGCGCCCGGCACGACCTCGCTGACGCGCGCCGGCTCGCCGTTGCGAATGATCACCCACTGCGACGCGCCCGGACCGGCGGCCGCCAGCTTGAGGCCGAGCTCGTTCGCCGTCTTGGCCGTGATCGAGCCGCTCGCGAGCCAGACGTTGGCGACGCCGACCTTGCCCTGACGCGCGACGACCGTGACGTCGAGCGTGACGGCGCCTGGCTCGACGACGAGATCGATCGTCACCTGCTTCCCCGACGGGACCTCGATCTGCTTCGAATAGAACTTCATGCCGACCATCGGAAACCCGACGGTCGCGGAGACCTTGTAGATATCGGGCGCGAGGCGATCGAAGCGATACGAGCCGTCGGGGCCCGACGCGACCGAGTAGATCGCGCCCGGGGTGGTCGTCGACTGGCACGACACGAACACGCCCTCGACCGGCTTGCCGCCCTGGCGCAGCACCCCGGAGAGCGAGCCGAACTTCTCGAGCGCGAGCGTCAGCTCGGTCTGGCCCGGCAACACCGTCGGCAGGCGAATCGCGCGCGACCGGCCGATCGTCTCGTGCTCGGCGACGATCGTGATGTCGCCCTCGGGAAACCCGGAGAGCAGGAACGCGCCGTTGCCATCGGTGGTGTCGTGCTTCGTGCTGGCACCCATCGGCCCGAACTGCGCGTTGCTCGACGTCCCGTTGCCGAACACCATGCGGCCGACGTGGACCTGCGCGCCGGGGACGGGCTTGCCATCCGCGACGACCGTGCCGCCGATCGTGCGGCCCTTGACGACCGTGATCGTGCCCGCGTCGGCGGTCTTCGCCGACTCGACCACGACCTCGAGCGCGCGCGTCTGGAACGTCGGCCCGCGCACGAGCAGCTCGTACTTCTGCGGCGGCAGGCCGTCGAGGAGGAACTCGCCGTTGCCCGAGAACGACTGCGCGACCATCCCGACCGAGACCGTGAACGCCGCGGGTGTGGAGCCGTCGGCGAACGCGATCTTGCCCTTCACCGCTCCCTCGGGCGGCAGGACGATCCTGACGTTGGAGTCACCGGTCTTCGCGGTGACTCCGTCGCCGACCCCCGGACCGCGCCGGCTTCGACTCGACGCCGGCGCCGCCGAGACGGTGTACGTACCGGGGGCGAGGCCGGCGAGCGAGAACTTCCCCGCACCGTCGGTGAGCTCCTGGGGAGAGCCGCGCAGGCGCCACTGCGAGAAGTCCATCGACGTGCGGTTATCGGCGAAGCTCGGGCCCGCCGTGACCTGGACGCCTTCCATCGGCTGGCCCTTCGGATCGACGACGATGCCGGAGATCACGCCGGTGACGTCGATCGATAGCGTGAGATCGGTGATGTCCCCGCCGGTGGTGTCGACGGCCGCCATCTGCGACGCGCCCGTCTCGTGAAGCGCGACCGCGGACAGTGGCTTGCGCGGGACGCCCTTGACCTCGAACACGCCGTTCGCGTCGGTGTAGGCCTGACGTGGCGCGTCGAAGATCATCGCGCGCGGGTTCGTGGTGACGCCGATCCGGACGCGCGCGGAGGCCACCGGCTGCTTCGCCTGATCGACGACCTTGCCACGCACGGTGGCGCCAGCGGCGAGCGTGATCGCCACGCCTGCGTGCGCGGTCCTGCCGTCGAGCGTGACGAGCGTGGACGTGCCCGGCGCGTGCTCGGGATGCGTCGCGATGAAGCGGAACGTGCCGGCGGGGAGTGCGTCGAGCTTGAACGTACCGTCGGCGCCGGTCAGCGCGGCGTCGAGGCGGTCGCTGCCCTGCTGGCTCCAGTCCGAGGCGCCGCTGTAGCGCACGCGCGCACCGGCGACCCCCGTGCCACGATCGTCGACGACCCGCCCACCGACGGAGGCGCCCGACGCCAGCGCGATGCGCGCCTCGGCATCCCCGGTCCCGATCTGGATCCACTGGAACGTGCGCGCCATGCCGTCGGCCGACGCCGCGATCTGATAGCCGCCCGGCGCGACGGTCTGGAACACGGCGGTGCCGTCGCGTGCGATCTCGCGCTGCTCGTCGATGCCGCGTAGCTCGACGGTCGCGTCGATCGGCTTGCCGCCGGCGGACACGGTCACGGTCAGCTTCGCGGCGGCGCGCAGCTTCATGACGACCGGATCGGACTTGCCGGTGAGCCGCGCGGTGATCGGGCCCGCGATCCCGGTCGGCGCACGCGCGACGAGCGTGTACGGCCTGCCGACGAGCCCGTCGAACGTGAAGCCGCCGTCGTCCTCGGTGGTCGCCGTCCGCGGCGGGTTGGCGCCGAGCACGACGATCGCCCCCTTGACCGGAAGATCCTTGGCGTCGATGACCTGACCCTCGAGCACCAGCGAGCCCTTCGGATCGTCGTCGATCATCACGCGCGCGACGTCGAGGTTGCCGCCGCGGCTGGCATTGACGTTCGGCTGGCCGCGCTCGAGTCGCGGGGTGGCCGATCCCGTGGACACTGCGGGCTGCTCGGCCGGCGCACGATCTCGCTTGAACCACCAGATCGCGAGAGTGGCGGCCACGACGAGCGCACCGACGGCACCGACCAGCTTGCGGTTCATGCACGCGGCGTATCACATCCGCTGCAGCAGACGAAGCGAGACCCGGTCAGGTCGGTTCGGGCTTGTGGCGCGACTTTCCGAACGAGCCGAGCAGCCAGAACACGGTTCCGAGCACGACGACGCCGCCGAGGTTGAGCGCCGCGTCACTGGCGACGACGCCCTCGACGCCGTGCTCCTCGTGGAACCGCGAGTTGACGAGCCCCACGTACGCGATCGCGATGTTGCCGGCGGCGAGGAACAGCGAGTACTTCGTCGCCGCGGCCTTGCCACCCTTGCCGATCGTCTCCAGCACGGTCGCGAAGAACGCCGAGAAGCAGAAGCCGGTGATCAACGCGTACGTCAGCGTGCCCCAGAGGAAGGTCGTCTCGCTGGCTGGCGACAGCGCCATCGCGATCCCGCAGGCCGCGGTGAGCACCCCCGACAGCAGGTACATCGCGCGCCGGTTCGTGCGATCGCACAGGTAGCCACCGATCAGCGCGCCGATCGCGGTCAGCACCTGGCCGAGCGGGCCGGTGGTGAAGGCGAGCAGCGACGAGGCCCGCTCGTCGACGAGCTGCGCCTCGAGCGGGAGCGACCATAGATCGAGGAGCGGCTGGAGGTGCAGGGCCGCGATCTCGTCGATGACGGCGGGCCTTACGTAGTCTTCGCCGATCCCGCCGAAGTAGCTGCTGAGCGCCGCGGTGCCCACCGGCGAGAGACACAGCATGATCCCGGTGATGCCGGCCCGGCTGAACAGCACGCTCTTGACGTCGCGGAGCGTGCTCCCGAGCACCGCGCCGACCGAACCGGCGGCGGCCCGGACCGGCTCCTCGATCGCGAGCGCTGCGAGCGCCGGCACGATCATCATCGCCGCGAGCGTCAATCCGATCACGAGCGGATCGAACCCATGCCCCGTCATGTACACGGCGATCGCCGCCGAGATTCCACCGCCGCACAGGTTGCCGACGGTGAGCCAGCCGCTCGCCTTGCCGCGCATGTGATCGGGAATCGTCGTCGCGAGCAGCCCGCCGTTGCAGGTGCCGACCAGGCCCGAGATCGTCTGCGCGGCGAACGCGAACGCGAGGAACAGCGTCAGGTGCTCGGGGAGCGGGGTGACGCACGCGGCCACGATGAACGCCGCGCCGATGATCGCGACGATCACCAGCCAGTGCTTGCGTCGCGGGCCGAAGTCGACGACCGGCGCGTAGAGGAACTGCAGCATCGGCGGCACGAGGAGCAACGTGACGAACCAGCCGATGTCCCCGACCTCGACCCCGGCGCGCCGCGTGAGGTACGTCATGACCGGCCCGGAGAACGAGCCGACCACGCCGTACGGCATGTTGGTGAGCGCGAACAGCCACGGGGGAGGAGGCTTCGGCTCGGGCATGCGGACGCATGATCGCTACACCGTCCGCTCCCGAGCAAGCTGTGGGCCGCCGAGAAAGTTGTGAAAGTGGAGAGCGTCCCTACCGCGCCGCGAGCGCGCGATCGGCACGGGCGAGCCGGCGATCGACCTCGCGCCACGCCACGTTCGCGAAGAACGCGTCGATGTACTTCGCGTGCGCCGCCCCATAATCGATCGCGTACGCGTGCTCGAACATGTCGAGCACGAGCACGGGCTGACCGAACGCGACGGCCTGGTTGTGCGCGGACGTGCCGTAGATCCGGAGATCGCCGGACGCGTGGTTGGCGGCGAGGATCACCCAGCCGCTGCCACCGCCGAGCGACATCGCGGTGGCGCGGAACAGCTCCTCCCAGCGTGCGGCCGAGCCGAACTGGGTCGCGAGGCGCTTCTCGATCGTGCCGGCGAGCTTGCCGTCGCCGCCGAGGTTTCCGAAGTAGTGCTCGTGCAGGATCTTCGAGTTCGTGAAGGTCAGCTCGCGTTCGCGCAGCGACGACACCGTGAAGCCCGGCGTGTCCTTGTTCACCTTCGCGAGCTCGAGCTCGACCTTGTTGAGGTTCTTGACCGCGGCCGCATAGTTGTTCGCGTGGTGCGAGGTCAGCATCGCCGCCGACAGGCCCTTCAGCGTCTCGGGCTTGAACGGCAGCTCGACGAGCTTGTGGTCGCCGCTGGCGATCGTCAGCGGCTTCGGTAGTTGCTTGGTTGGGGCCGGAGCAGCCTCGGCGAGCGAGGTCGTGAGCACGGCACCCGCGGTGGCCGCACCGGCGAGCTCGAGGAATTCACGTCGTGACGTCATGCCCGGAGTATGGCCAGGCGACCGCGGGAGCAGAAACTCAACCAGTGATGAAGTAGGAGAAGGCAAGGATGGCGTAGGCGAGCCTCATGATCGGGAGAGGAGGGCTGGTCGCCGATGTCGCAAAACAAAATATAGCGGCCGACTTGTCCTGCGATTTCAGCGAGTAAGCCGGCGGACCTGGAACATCGTCGCGAGCGCGATCGCGAGCGCCAGGAGGGCCGCGATCGAGAACACGGTGCGCGCTCCCGGAAAGAACCCCGACAACACGCCCTTGAGCTCGCGCGACATCACGACCCGCCCGACCGACCTGCCATCGAGGCCGGTGAGCGCCTGTGACTTCACCTGGTACGGCGAGCCGTCGTGCACCACCTCGATGATCGCATCGCCGCGGCGTGCCGCCTCGACGAGGTCCTCCGAGACCTCACCGTCGTTGACCCCCTCGGGAGACACGATCGAGAGCTGCATCTTCTCGTCGAGCCGGATCTCCTCGATCAGCTTCTTCGCATCGAGCGACTGCAGGATCGTGCCGCTGTTCTCCCTCGTGGTGCCGGCCCCGAGGAACAACGTGCGCGAGAAGAAGAACGCGAGCTTGTACTTCGGGCTTGGCCCGAGCAGCTGGGTCTTCGCGAGGTGCGGATCGTGGCTGGGCTGGAGGACGATCGTCTTCTCCTTGCCCTCGGCGAACGCCGCCTTGATCCACGGGATCTGCTGGAGGTCCTTTCTCCACGCGTCCGGTGCGGCGGTCGTGAACAACAGCCGGCCCTTGTAGTCGGCGACCGCGACGACGAGCTCCTCGCCGGCGACCTGCCGCCACAGCGCCCAGTCTTGCGAGACCAGCTGCTCGCGGACTCGCAGCAGGCTCTCGTCGTCGGTCTTCTCGTCGCCGAGCCCGAAGTCCGCCTGGTCGCGATGGCTCGTGGCGTCGCGGATCGCGACCTGGAGATACATCTGGTTCGCGTTCGCGTCGAACCGACCCGCGAGCAGCGTGAACGCGCGACCGACCTGCACGCCGGTCGCGGTGAACGACTGGTCGTTCTCGGCGGACACCCGATCGCGCACGATGAAGTCCGCGCCGATGCCCAGGCCGAGCGCCGCGGCGAGCACCGCCGACACGATCGCCAGGTTTCGCCACGCGCGCGCACGATCGCGGCCGAGCTCGTCGAGCAGGTGATCCATCGTCGGGTAGCGATCGCCGGGCCGCACCGACAGCCCGCGCATCACGATCGCCCGCAGCGCGCGCGACACGTGCGAGCCGGGCGGCGGCGGGCGCACCTTGCCGTCGCACACGTTGTCGCCGAGCTCGTCGTACGTCTTGCCCTTGAACGGCCGCTGCCCGTACAGCGCCTCGTACAGCGCGACGCAGTAGTTGAACTGATCGGTGCGCGGATCGACGTTGCCGCCCGTGAACTGCTCGGGCGCCATGTACGCCGGCGTGCCGAGCACCATCCCCGAGTGCGTCAGCTCGAGCTCGGTGATGTTCGGCGTCATCTCCTCGCTCGGGCGCGCCGACGCGAGGCCGAAGTCCGTCACGCGCACGCGACCGTCGCTGCCGACGAGGACGTTGTCGGGCTTGAAGTCGCGATGCACGATGCCCGCCGCATGGGCGGCCGCGAGCCCGCGACCCGCCGCGACATAGGTCTCGATGATCTCGGGCATCGGCCGCTTCGTCTGCTGCCACGTCCGCAGGCTGTCGCCCGTCACGAGCTCCATCGCGATGTACGTCGAGCCCTCGGAGACGCCGGCGTCGTACACGGCGACGACGTTCGGATGGTTCACCTGCGCCATCGAGCGCGCCTCGCGGATCAACCGATCCGTCAGCGCCTCGTCGGGCTTGTGCAGCAGCTTGAGCGCCACCCGCCGCCCGAGCCCCGGATCGTCGGCGCGGTACACCACGCCCATCGCCCCCGCCCCGATCCGATCGACGAGCGTGTAGCGACCGAACTTCTTGCCGACCTGCCTCGTCCCGCTCCGCTGGATCAGCGAGACCTCGGCCGTCACGCCGAGCGGATCGGCCGGTCCGACCCCGGTCGCGCTGTGCATGGTCTCGACCATCGCGGCGAGCTTGCCCTTGCCGGCCCGATCGGTCTCGCGGAGCCCGAGGTCGGTCTGCGTGTCCTTCTCGC
>Ga0299915_10000343_pt1 | contig 36312 bp, 57 predicted proteins | sample RVTome_13_FD_200263 | JGI IMG/M metagenome (GOLD analysis project Ga0299915, IMG submission 200263) | Soil microbial communities from uranium-contaminated site in the Upper Colorado River Basin, Wyoming, United States - RVT92D227 (version 2) ...
GTGTTCCTCTGATCGGCCTAAAAAGGACATCATGCACATGTTGGGTCGTAAGGTGCGTGCGTACGTCTGACCTGCGGCTTTACCATTCCTCTGAGGTGATGATCGGGGCCGTCGTGGGGGTTGACATCGCGGTTCGGTCTGCTTCACATCCGACGTGTTCGATGGTGTGCCAACTCTCTGTGACCACGTCGAGGAGTGCTGCTTGCATCTGCCGCGCGTAGTGGTGCATCACTCTGCCTGGCACTGGGTGTGACCGTGCGTGATTGCGGGTGGTGGCTACGGAGAGTGGGCAGTGGACGATGAGGAGGTGGGCTGGGGTGTGGAGGCGGTTGGCGAGGGCGAGCCAGCGTGCGCGTTGGTCGGCTTGCACGGAGCAGGCGTCGACGATGACGTGTTCACCGTGGGTGATGGCTGTGGTGGCGGCTGATTCGAGGCGGGAGAGGTGTCCGCCGCGGTTGAGTGCCCGGTTGATACGGATGGCGTCGGTGGTGAGGTGGCGTGCGCCGGTGAGTGTGGCGCGGCGTTGGGCTTCGGTGGTTTTGCCGGCTGCGGGGATGCCCATGGTGAGGGTGAGGGTCACCAGTCCTCCGACGTGGTGAGGGGTGCCTGCCTCGGCCTGCCTTGCTTGCGTAGCGCATTGGTGTCCCTCGCGCCGCTGCGTGCCGAGCAGGTGGTGCATTCGGGTTGGGTGTTGGTGAGGGCGTTGGTCTGTGCTGGCGTCCATCCGAGCATGCGTGCTCTGTGTCGGCTGACGATGTGGCCGACGATGAGGGCGCGTGGGTGCCCGGCTGGGGCGCTGTAGTTGATGGGGCGGCCGCAGCGTGCGCATGGGCCTTGGATGGTCCGCCAGTGGGCGCGTGCGGTCCGCCAGGTGGCGGTGTTGAGCAGCGGGTCGTTGCCTCTGCGGCGTCCTTTGTCGCGTGCCCTGCCCATGAGGTCACCCCCCTGGGCGTGCCGAAGGCCAGGCGCCACGGGGGGTGCGTCTGGCCTTCGGTGAGCTTGGGTTCTGGGCATGGTCATCCGCCCTCGTGAGGGAGGTTAGCATCACTGCAGGTCAGAGCGTCAGGGACGTTGGTATGACGCGGCGTGTCCCGGATTGTTCGGCTACCTCTAGGACGGTGCGGGCGGCGAACAGTCGGGTGCTGCCTTGGCCTCCTCCGCCGACCGAGGGGAGTCGTCCTCGGTCGGCCCAGTTCTCTACCTGCTTCGGGGTGACTTCGTAGCCGCGGGTGCGCAGCCAGGGCACGAGCTCGGCGAGCGTCATGGGTTGGGTGGGTAGGGGTGGCGCTACCTGGTCGATCCACCAGTCGAGGACACCCCAGCATCCGCACTGGCATTCGATGATGTCGGCGTCTGGGTCGATGGGCACTCTGCGTGTGCACCAGGGGCAGGGGACGGTGAGTGCGTCTGGTAGGTCGATGAGGCGTTCGGTGCGGGTGATGTGTCGGTCGAGGTCGGTGAGCATGGCGGGCGCCCAGTCGTGGCGGCGGATGGTGGTGGTGCGGTGTTCGAGCCATCGGGCGGGGCGCGTCCAGGCGTAGGGGTTGCGGTTGGGCACGACCGTCTCGCCGAGCAGGATGCGCACCCAGCCGATGAGGTCGGTGGTGATCTCGTGGTGGAGTGCGAGGGCGGCGGTGTTGGCGGGTTCGCGGATGGCGGCGGTGGTGGCTGGCCATCTGCTGTCGAGGGTGCGCCGGGTTGTGTCGTCGTCCGCGCTGCCGCCTTGGCTGGGGATGACGGCGCCGTGTGTGGCGGTGGTGAGTAGGTCGGTGAGTAGGCCGGGGATCCAGCGGCCGTCTGTGTGGCGGTAGCCGCCGATGCGTTGGAGGTCGAGGGTGAGGGCGCCTGTGCATCCGGTGCAGAGGTGCGCCTGGTCGGTGAGGGGCGCGCCGCAGGTGCCGCACTGTCGGGTCACGGGTTCTCCTTCCCGAGGCATTCGCAGATGCCGTAGTCGGTGGTGGGCATGGGGTGGCGGCATCCGTCCGGGCCGTGTTCGCACCAGGGGTGGTGGCAGGTGGGGCAGATGGGGGTCACCAGTGCCTGGTCCAGTGCCATTGCGGGAGTGGTGGGGTGAGCCACCACAGCGAGGCGGGGCCGGTCATCTCGTGTGAGCTCCAACGCTCGCCCATGTGGTCGCTCATCGGGTGACCCACCGTGGGACGGGCCTGCGTCGGCTGCCGAGGTCGCTCACGCGGTTCTCCTGGCGGGGGTGGTGTTGCGGCGGGTGGTGCGTGCGGCTGCTGTGGTGACGCGTTTCAGGTCGGCCTGTTCCTGGCGGGCGCGGGCGATGCGGGCGCGTTGGGTGGGTGTGCCGTGGCGGGTGGCGGCGCGGACGATGGATGCGGGTTGGACGCCGAGCTGGTGGGCGATGGTGTCGATGGGGTCGCCGCGGTCGAGCATCTCTAGGACGTCGTCGAGCCAGATCCGCTGGGTGCGGCCGGGTGGGGTGTCGGTGTTGCGGCGGGCGGTGATGTCGCCGAGCCGGTACAGGGGCCGGTTGCAGGGGTCGCGGCGAACGGCGTGGATGTGGCCGCGGACGGCCCACACGTGGATGGTGTTGCGGGTCAGGGTGCGACCGGTCGCGTTGGTGATGATGTGGGCGGCTTGGGTTTCGGTGACGACCTGGTCGGGGTCGATGGCGGTCATGGCGTGGCCTGGGGGGTGATGGCTGCGAGTACGGCGGTGACGTGGGTGCAGGGGCGGCGGCGGCTGTCGGCGTCGCAGCCGGTGCAGAACCAGCCTTCGGACGGGAGCCAGCCGACGGTGACGATGTCGAATCGGCCGCGGATGGGCGCGGTTTTGACGGTGGCGCGGATGGATGCGACGCGGGGCGGCTGGACGGGGATGGGGCCGGTCGGGGGCTTGTCGGCGGTCATGAGGTGGCTCCCAGCTCGAAGCAGTCCTGGGCGAGTCTGCGCGCCGCCATCTCGCAGTACCGCTCCTCGAGTTCAACGCCGACCGCTCGGCGGCCCAGGTTGCGGGCGGCGACCAAGGTTGACCCGGATCCCGCGAACGGGTCGGCGACGACCCCGGGCGGGCACATCTCGAGCATCTGCTCCATGACGTCGAGCGGTTTGGCGTGTGGGTGGCCACCGGATCGGGCGACGATCCCGGACGGGTTGCCGATGTTGCTGGCGGCTGTGGCGAACACGCTCGAGCGGGTCCGGCGCTGGCTGGCGGGGTCGGCGGGCGCCGCGGGTTCTGGTGCGAGCTGGATCGGGCTGACGCGGGTGGGGGTGGCGAGCTGGTCGTCGAGGGTGCGTCGGTAGCGGACGGGGGTCGGGGGGAGGTCGACGGCGCCGCGCAGGGTCGCCGGGGGCTGGGTCACGAGGCGCCTCTCAGGGCTCGGAGGTCGGGGGCGGGCTTGGCTTCGGCGGTGCATTCGGGGCACGCCTTAGAGCCGGTCGGCTGGTCGGGATGCACGGGGCATTCGGGGGTTCCGGGGGTCGGGGTGGGCCGGTTGCGTTCGGCGGCCTTGGCCAGCCATCCGGCCCATGCCCGGCGGACGTAGCGGAGCTCGTGCCAGCGGCCCGAGTTCTGAGCTCGGAACGCGTCGACCTCGACGGCGACGTCGACGCCGGGCAGCGGTCTGGCCCAGGCGGTCAGCAGTTCGATCGAAGGTCCGTCGTCCGTCTGTCGATCTTCGCTCGCGTCACCTAGGTCAGACGACGACGGAACTGAACCCAAGACCGGGACGGGACGGGACGGGACGGGGGGACCGTGACTCACGCCGTTGTCACTGCGTGACTGCTGCCGTGACGAGGATGCGTCGTCACGGCGTGACGCTGCGGCTCGTTCGCGTGCAATGCGCTGCCGTTCGGCCGCAGCAGCGCGGTCCGCGTCGACCTTCGCCTTGGAGGGATTGCGCTCCAGCCACTGGTGGAACATGTAGCCGCCGTCGGCCTCGACCCACAGGCCCACCCGGACGAGCGCCCGGGCTTCCGTGGTCGTCCCGAGCGTCTTGGCGATGGCCTTGGGCACGAACCCTTCGGAGGTCTGCTGCGAGGACCATGACCCGGCCCGGACCCACAGTCCGAGCGCGGCGTTGCCGGCGGCGATCGCCTTCGCGTGGAACGCGAGCGTGTCGTCGACCTTGAACCATGTCATCCAGTGGTCCTCTTCTCTCGCATCGCCTTGACGCGGTCCCTGAGGTCCGCGGGTGGCTCACAGTTGACGTGGTTCCGGTAGCCGTTGGCGGGTAGCCAGACGTCCATGACGCTGCCGCAGGTGCGGCATTTGGGGGCGGTGGCGTAGGCGCGGCGTTTGGTGGTGGCTGAGTCGGTGCAGGTGCGTTCGTGGGGCATCCACGCCTGGCCTTGGGCGGGTAGGTCGTGGCCGGTGAGGATGCGCGCGCGGTGGCTGCCGTCTGGGGTGATTTCGATGGCGACGATGCCGTCCGGGTGCGGGTGGGGGTCGAGTTGGATCCTCTTGCCGCCCAACGTGATGGCGAGCAGCACTTGGGCGGTGCAGCGGGGTGCGTTGCAGGTTGCGGTGGTGCCGGGGCGCAGGTCGTCTGCCGCCGGGAGTGCCCTGGTGGCGGCATGCTCTGGGCTGGCGGCCTTCGCTTCGAGCGCACACGCACCACGCGTGTCCTCTTGGCGTTGACGCCCCGGCACCTGGCTCATCGGCGGAAGCCTCGGCTGAGGTAGATGGCGAGGGCGACATAGACGGCAGTCGCCCCAACGATGGCCCCGGCAACCACGGCGAGGATGATGCGCCAGTCCATCAGTCCACCACCGGTCGCCGGCTGTCGAACGCGTCGACCCAGGCGCTGCCGACGGCGAGTAGGTCGATGAGTGCCTCGCGGGGGTCGTGGTCGCCTGTGACGTCGGCGCGGGCTTGCTGGACGTCGCCGTGGGTGTCGAAGAGGAGCCCGGTCCAGGCGGGGTCTGCGGGCTGCCAGAGTTCGCAGGACGCGTCGCCGGCTTGGATGTGGAGTTGGCGGCGTCGGTTGATGACTTCGGCCCACACGGATACGGCGCGCGGTCCGGCCATCAGTCGGCGCTCCTGGCGTTCGGTGGGACGTCGGCGAACGCCGCGAGCTCGGCGTGCACGTCGGGGCAGTGGCAGCCGCAGAGCTGACACTGTGCGCAGGCTCCCCGGCGGCAGTCGAGGCAGTTGCAGTCGCAGTTCGGACACGGTGCGGCCAGCTCGGGCTGGTCCTCAGCGCTGTCGTCCTCGACGTCCTGCAGCGTGTCTCGGGCGACGAGCAGGGAGTCGGAGATGTCTTGGAAGGCCGCTGATAGGACGTCGAGGGCCTCAATCAGCGCGGTGAGCTTGGGCAGGATGGTGACCCGCACCGTCGCGGGCAGTGGGCTGGCCATCAGCCGACCGACTTGAGTGCGGCGCCGAGCCCGAGGCGCTCCAGGTGCTTGCGCCGGTAGGCGTCGCGGCGCTTCAAGCTGTCGTCGTCGCCGAACATGCCCATCAGGCTGCCGGCGAAGTCGGGGCCGCACATGACGATCCACCCGCGTTGTCCGGCCTGCCCGACGGGCTCGGCCTGCAGCGGCAGGGCGTACGCGGACGCTGCGGCGGCGAACGCGGTCAGGTCGGCGCCCTCGGACACCAACGGCTTGTAGGTGCCTTCAGCGGCGCCCAGCGCCTTCGACAGTAGGCCGACGACGTCTGGGAATCCGTCCGCGAGCGGCAGTAGGGGTCGGGTGGTTTCGGATCCGATCCACAGGCCCCCGATGTCGAGGGCGGTGAGCTTGCCGGGCTGCCCTTCGGTGGTGGGTCCGACGATGGTGAGGCGTGCTTCGCCGACGAGGTCGCCTTCGACGTGCTGGGAGGTGATGCCGTCGCGGATCCCCCTGAGCATCTTCGGGTGGATGTCCATGATCAGGGGGCCGTCCTCGACGGCGAACCGTTCACGGCGGTCGTCTTCGAGGATCTCGACTGCGGCGAGCGCGCTGGTGCGTCCGTTGGTCGCGGCGATGAGCAGTTCGTCCTTCGCTGCGATGAGCCGAACCCTGGCCATCACGGCGAGGTCGTCAGAGAGCTTGGGCTTCTCGCAGTGCGGGAGCACCGCCTTGATGGCGTTGTGTAGTGCGGAGATCGACACTTCGATCTCGCATCCGATGGTGACGGTCACGTGTTGGTTCCTCCCGTGGTGTTGGCCGGCCAGGCGACGCCCGCCATGGCCGCGAGATGCGTTGTCGGTAGGGACGTTTCGATGGGGTGCCCGAGGTGCCGGGCGCCCATGGCTGCGAGCACCAGACTGTCGGCGACGTCGTTGCCGGTGACGTCCCAGTCGGCGTACCGCTTGACGACAGACGCCAGCACCATGTCCTTGGCGGCGTTGCCTTTCCCGGTGGCGTAGCGGGCGCGACAGGCGGGCGGGACCTCGACGACGGTCGAGCTGTACTCCTCGCGGAGGAGGTTGACGACGATCCACCACAGGCCCGCCCTGTCGTGTTGGCCGCCTTGGCGGGTCTGCCCGAACGAGGGGCCTTCGATGACGACGAGGTCCGCCCCGCCGGCTTCGTCGGTGATGGCTTTCGCGAGGCGCGTGAGCCGGGTGTTGCGTTGCGCGAGCGACGCTTTCGCGTGGCCCTTGGACTCGATGCGCTTCGTGTGGCCGTCCGCGTCGGGCTGGGTGGTGACCAGGGCTATGCCGGTGGAGGTTAGGGACAGGTCAATGCCCGCGATTAGCAGGGGCCGGGTCATAGCGCGCCCCTGCGTCGCCGGTAGATGGCTTGCCGCCGGTTGGGGGTGACGCCGCCCCACACGCCGTCGCGGACGACGGTGGTTCCGCCTTCCATGGTGAGCGCGAAGTTGAGGCAGTCGCGGCGGACGGGGCACCGCCCGCACAGGGCGAGCGCCGCGCACATGGCGCATCCGTTGCGGCAGTGGCGTTTCCCTTCGTCGCGGTCATGGGTGTACCGCTCTTGGAACATGACGTCGGCCTGGCCGTGGCAGGCGGCGTGTTCCTGCCAGGCGGTCGGTCGGCGGCGGGTGGGGAGCATCCGGTCCAGGACGGCAGTCATGGGGTCACCTCACAGACGGCGACGATGAAGTCGCCGGGCTCGTTGCACCACTGCTGCGCGGCCTGCGGGGTGTCCTCGACGTGCCCGGCGTAGTCGACGGTGACCTCGTCGCCGTCCCTGGTGGCGACGACGTACCCGAGGACCTTCCCGGCGGCCGGCACCATGGCGGGCCGGTCGACCATGAGGCGTTCGATCAGCTCGACCATCGCGTCATGGCCGTACTTCGGATCGTTGTCGTCGTCGCACCCGTACATCTCCCACCGCTTGGCCTGCAGCCGGGCGGCGATCTCGTGCGGGGTGGCGCGGGTGACGTTCCGCAGGTCGATCGACCAGAACGGCTCAGGGCAGGAGCACCCGGAGTCCTCGGCGTACAGGAACTGCCCTGCCTGGTCGGTCCAGACGGCGAGCCGGTCGAACTCGTAGCAGCCGGAGGAGAAGTCGACGTCACCGAACGCCTTGAGCCCGAACGCTTCCGGGTCGTTGTAGATGTTCGGCATCAGTTGTCACCGCCGAGCGGGACGCGGACCTTGCAGACGGGGCCGTCGTCGCGGGGGTCGATCTCCGGGACGGGATCCTGCGACCAGATCCGGGCGAGGATGTCGCAGGACCCACCCGCCGAGCCCATCGCGGCGATCGCTTCGGGGCCGCCGGCACGCGCACACCCCTGGGCGCAGTTCATCCCCTCGATGATCTCGATGACGTCGGAGGCGTACTCGCAGCCGTAGTCGCCGCGCCCGAAGACGTGGCCCTCAGGCCCGGGCGTGCAGACGGTCACGACGGATCCCCCGCCATCAACTCGCGGTGGCACCGCTCCTCCGCGTCGCCGAGCGACTCACCCCAGCGGACGAACAGCACCGAGTCGCCGCCCGCACTGCCGCCCACGACGGCCCGTAGCGCCTGCAGTTCGTTGGCGTGCACGTAGACCGCGGACCGGTCGCTGTAGTACGACAGCCACACGCCACCCTCACCGCTGACGGGGTGCTTGAAGGCCGCCATCACTGGCCCTCGGCTGCGGCTTCGGCGCCGTCCATGCCGAACCCGTCATCGACGGTCGGGTCGTAGTCGTCCAGGTCGTCGACAACACCCGCCTCCACCGCGGGCGCCAGGGCCGGGGCGGGTGCGGGCTGCTCGGCCGGGCCACGGTCGAGCGCCTGCTCCAGCACCCGATACCCGGCGTCACCGGTCAGGTTCTCGACGACCAGCTGGCCCTCGTCGGCGGTCAGTTCCCCGCCGCGGGTCACGGTGCGGCCGACGATGTGGGAGATGACGCGGAGGCGGGTGGCCTGCTGTCCCTCGCCGACGACTTCGAGCTCAACGAACCGGGCGTTGATCTTCCGCCAGGTTCCCTCAGCCATCGGCTGCGGCGCAGCGGCCGGCGCCGGGGCTGCGGCAGGCTCGTCGTCGTAGCCGAGCAGGTCATCCCCGACGGGCGCCTGCGCGGGCTGTGCGCCCGTCGGCGTGGTCGCGGGCGCCGGGGTGATGGCTCGGGCCTGCCGGGGCTTCACGGTGCGCGTGCCGGTCACCTGGACGTCGGCGGCGGCGTCGTCCTGGATGTCCTCGACCGACGCGATACCCATGAGGACATCGGCGGCGACCCGATCCGCGACCCGGCCCGCAGCGCGCGCCCACAGCATGTCCTGCGGGGTCTCGGCGTACTTCTTGTTCGACGTCCACCCGGCCTTGCGTGCCTGATCCATGGTGACGGTGACCCGCTGGATCTCCTGGGATCCCTTGCGGCGCCCGGCGACGACAGCGCGCGTGTCGGAAAGGTCCTCTGTCCAGATCTCGTGGCCCTTGGACAGGGCCAGCGCAACCTTGATCCGCGTGTACATGCCGGGCCGGCCGTGCACGATGTAGATCTGCTGCAGGCTGGTGAGCGGGTCCAGTCCCAGGGTGATGCCTTGCAGGACGGCGGCGGTGGCGTTGGCGACGGCGACCTGCCGGGCCTCGGTGTGCTGCTCGACGGTGGCGCGCGGGTCGACCTTCGGCCGGTAGGCGTCCGGGACGAACGCCGTGTCGACCAGGGGGGTGACGAGTTGGACGGCCTGCTGTGCGGCGGCGACCCATTCGCCGAGCCCGCGGAGCGCCTCGGTGGTGTTGTGGCTGATGGCGAGGGGCTGGACGGGGGCGTGCGCGGCGAGGGTGCCGGTCTGGATGGTGTCGACGGTCATGCTGGCGTGTTCTCCTTGCCGGGCTGGACCCCAAGCGCGATAGCGGTCGGGCACGGGTAGATGACGACGCGGTCGTCGTAGGTGCAGGCGATGCACACGGCGGGCTGGCCGGGGCCGGGCTTCCCGGTCGGCTCGCCGTCGCCGTAGTGGCCCTCGATGCATCCGTAGTCCTCGGTATCCGCCGTGTGGCAGGGCGCATGGATGGCGAGCACGGCGTCGGCGCGCTCCAGGTGGCCGTCGCAGCACATGCCTTCGCATGCCGGGCAACTGGCGTTCACGGCTCACGCACCAGACGGAAGGTGCTCGACGTCGGAGCCATCACGGCGGGACCGATCAAGTCACGACTGCTCTTCGACCACTCGGCCACTTTCATGGCGTAGAGGAATGCCTTGTGCTGGTCCCTGCCAGCCTCGACCGGAACCAATTCATAGCCATCAGCACGAACGTGGATGCCGGCGCAGAACTGAACCGGGTCGGGCTGGATCTCTTTCCCGTCAACGATCCAGACATCCGCGAATCTGTAGGCCCCTAGCTGGAGAGCCACCTCACCGAAGATCCCGGACCGGGAAGTCTTCAGGTCGAGCAACAGGAGCGACCGGCCGTGCTCGGGGAGCTGCAGCCATGCGCACAGGTCCGCGGTCCCCGCGTACCCCCACGCGTAGGAGATGCACGAGAACTCTGCGTGGACGGGTTCGACCTTGAAGTCGTCGAGGAATCGGGCGTAGGCCTCGACGTGCCCGGCGATCTCTTCGGGGACCTGGACGGGCTCGCCGGCTTGGAGGCGTTCGGCGGCCTTGTGGACTTCGGTGCCGCGCTTGGCGGCCTTGTCCTTCTCGGCGTATCGGACGCCTTGGAGGTGCTTGAGGCGGGCGGCGGGTTTCATGTCGCCGAGGGCGTCCCAGTCGTTGACGGCGCCTTCGGCGGTGACGTTCGCGGCCCAGTTGATGAGGGCGGGCTTGGGGACGCCGTCGCCGATCAACGTGGTGACGCCGGGGACGCGTTGCCCGTCGTCGGCCCGGTAGTAGTGGCCCTTCGCGGTCTCCTTGCGGCGGATCGGCGTGGCGAACCGGGACTTGGTTTTGAGGTCGGCGAGCTTTTCGGCGTAGGTGGTCACTGGTCTTCTTCCTCGATGTGGCAGAAGCACTGGCATGTGTCGGGTCGGGAGCACCGCTCGCCGTGCATGCCGAGCTCGGCGCACGACCAGGTGATGTCGTTGCGGACCACGCCGGGCATCAGGCACCTTCCCCGGGTGCGTCGAGCAGGAGGCGGACGGGGCCCCGCTTTGTGACGTGCGGCCAGGCGTGCCAGTGGCGGGAGTCAACAGCCGTGGCGGACGCCCACGGGTTGCCATCGCCAAGCCGGGTGGGCTGGTGGAAGTACCGGATCCCATCCGCCTCGACGACGGCGCCGACGCCGGGTTCGATGGTGACGTCGACATCCGTGGCGGGTGCGGTGGCCTGGTCGGCGGCGAACGAGCTCGCGGCCTTCAGCCATGCGTCGGAGTCCGTGTGCGGCATGCACTCCTCGCCGCCCATCACGACGGGCATGCCGACGCCGATAGCTGCGGCGAGCGCGAGGGTCGCGTGAACCTGCGCCTTGGCCCAGCAGTCGCTGGGGTTCTCGTAGTTGTCTGGGCCGCGCTCGATCAGGCGTTCGGCCTCGTCGTAGTGCTCAGGTCCGGTGGCCATCACGCGACCTCGGTGAGCAGCGAGCGCATGTCGATGGCCAGGGTGGGTGGCGCGTCGGCGGCCAGCTCGTTGAGCGTGACCAGCGGGTAGTGGTCGACGTCCGGTCGGGGGCCGGTCCAGGGCGCCCAGCCGAGCGCGTTGCAGATCTCAATGAAGTCGGGCTCGCTCTCGGCGTCGAACACGTGGCCGGGGCGGGGTCCGGTCAACGGGTCGGCCAGGCGGGCACCTTCGATGGCGGTGGCGGCGCGGCCACGGCGGGTCCGGGCAGTCACTCGGTCACCGCCGCGGGCGCCTCGATCGGGTCGCCGTACACGTCAACCTCACGCACAACCGTGCACGACGCGACCTTGGTCTTGTCGTCGAGCGGGATCAGCCCGGCGACCGCCGCGGTGACCTCCAAGAACCGCGGGTCGCCCTCGCCGTTGAAGTAGGTGCGGGCGTGCGACGGGCTGAGCCCGAGGTGCAGGCCATGCCCGCACCGGGCGGTGGCCTGCCAGTCGACCGCGGTGACGGTCCCGCCGATCGGGTAGCTGGTGGGCGTGTATCCCTGGCCGGCGCGTAGGTCGGCGTCGACGGCCTTGTAGAGGGTGACCGTGCCGTCGTCGGTGACCTCGACGCCGTGGTAGCCGAGCCAGGTGGTGGCGTCGGTCATGTCGAGTTGGGTGAGGTCGATGACGACGCCGCCGGTCAGGGTGACGCGGGTGGAGTGGAGGTGCACGGCGACGTATTTCCCCGCGACGACGCGGCTGGAGTCCCGCGCGTCGACGCGGCTGGAGCCCCGCGCGTCGACGCGGCTGGAGTCCCGCGCGTCGACGCGGCTGGAGTCCCGCGCGTCGACGCGGCTGGAGCCCCGCGCGTCGACGCGGCTGGAGTCCCGCGCGTCGACGCGGCTGGAGCCCCGCGCGTCGACGCGGCTGGAGCCCCACGCGACGACGCGGCTGGAGCCCCACGCGACGACGCGGCTGGAGCCCCCCGCGTCGACGCGGCTGGAGTCCCACGCGACGACGCGGCTGGAGCCCCGCGCGACGACGCGGCTGGAGCCCCGCGCGTCGACGCGGCTGGAGCCCGTCTCGGTGATCTGGAGCCAGACTCCGGCGTCGGAGCAGATGTCTACCTGGTCGGCCTTGTCGGCGAGGGCCTGGTCAAGTTCGGCCTGTGTGGTGACGGTTCGGGTGGTCATCTGGGATGCTCTCCGTGTGGGTTGGCCCCGGGCTTCGGTCCGGGGCTGACTGCGTTTGCGGGGTTGGTGTGCCCGGGCCGCCGAGCTGTGGCGTCGGCTGGCCCGGGCCGTCTAAGGGATCCGTGCGCCCGTGGCGACCATCTGTAGGGCGAGTGCGGTGAGGGCTCCGACGAGGACGCCGACGAGGGCGACCTGGACGGCGACGATGAGGAGGGCGCGTCTCATCGGAGGTACCCGCCGGTCCAGGCGATGGCGATCGCGAGGGCGGTGAGGAGGGTGGCTGCGATCAGTGCGAGGGCGAAGTCGAGTGCGAATTGCCCGCGGTGGGCGAGGCGGATGGGGTTGACGCATCGGCGGTGGAGCATGACGGGTCCGGTCTGGTCGATGGATGGCTGCCACCGGTTGGTGCGGATCCGGGTGCCGCACTGGGCGCACTTGCCGTAGCGGCGGGTCCGGGCGAGCCGCAGGGTCCGCAGGGCGTGCCGGGCGGGCGCGGTCAGGGGCGTCATCCCGTCACCGCGCGGTGGCGTCCGGAGCGTTGGAGTGCGCCGTGTTGGTTGATGCGGCCGCCGGTGCGGGCGGGGCGGCGTGCGGCGATCTGCGGGGTGTGGCGGGTTGCGGCGGTGCGCGTGAGGGGCTGGTTGGCGAGGGTGGGCCACCAGCCGATGAGGATGGCGAGCAGCGCGGTGCCGATGAGGAGGGCGGCGTTGGCGAGGTCGGTCATCGGGTCACCTGCGGCCGGTACACGGTGGAGGTGGCGGCGGTGACGACGGTGACGTGTCCGGTGGCGCGGGCGTGGTCGGCGGCGATGAGCGCGGCGGTGCTGTAGAGGCCGCCGGGGAGGTCGCAGTGTTCGCGGCAGGTGGCCTGCGGCAGCAGGGTCTGCACTGTGGTGTGGAGGCGGTGGCGGCGGGGCCGCGCGAGCTGGACGGTGGCGGGGAGTTGGACGGCGAGCGTGGGGGCGGTCACTTGTCGCCACCGGTGGAGGCGATGGCCAGGATGAGCAGGACGACGCCGATGCCGAACAGCAGGCCGAGCGGGTCCATCAGGCACCTGCCTTGAGCTGAGCGAACATCTCGGCGGCCTCGCTGAGGGACCGGCCGAACTCGAAGGCGCGCTCGGGGTCTTCGATGCGCTCGCCGAAGGGGACGACGTAGACGCCTTCCGGGGCGACGTCGACGTGTCCGGCGCCTGCGACGATCCGGCGGTAATAGATGCCGGTGTGGTCGCCGTGTTGGGTCCAGCCGGCGGGCGGGGTGCCGTTCTGGATGAGGTTGCGGCGGGCCTGCGAGCGGGACACGGCCTTGGGGCCGACGGTCATCTCGTCGTCGTGGCGGCTGGTCTGGCGTCCGCATTGGGCGCAGACGATGACACCGCGGTGCCCGGTCGGCGTGAACGCGTGGTCAGCGGCCATCAGGCACCGGCCGGGGCGGGCTCGGAGGTCGGGTTGAGGGGGACGGGGCTGCGGTTGAGTAGGCGCTCGATCTCGCTGAATGGGATCCGGTAGTGGCCGGTGGGCCCGGCGGGCTGGGAGGCCTGGATCTTGCCCTCCCGTGCCCAGACGATGACCGTCTCGACGGACACCCCGAGCGCTTCCGCCACGTCCCGTGTAGTCACGAACTGGGGTGGCTTGTTCATGGGGACAGTTCTAGTCGGTGACTACAGGCTAGTCAAGGACTAGCGGCGTGTCCCCCGACTACTGGCGTGTCTGTATTCCGTGCTCTCTTGACATAGACGTGCCCGCGCCCGATTCTGACTACATGAGCACAGCAACGACAGGGTGGGTGCCGGAGGACGACTTTGCGGCACGTCTGCTGCTGGCCCGAAAGCAATCCGGGCTCACCGTGCGCGAGGCATCCATGCGGTGCGGCGTGCACTACGCGACGTGGTCCACCTGGGAGCGCGGATCCGTGCCGGCCAACATGGCCGACATCGTCCGCGCGATCAGCGAGGGTCTCGGTTGTGACCGAGCGTGGCTGGCATGGGGTGGACAACTGGCCCCCGCGACGGCCGGGCGTAAGGCAGGGACGGCAAGGGGGGTCGCCTCTGCACAAACTCGCCGTCCGACAGTTTCGGTGACGCTGCGTGCAATCACCGGTGGCCGACGACGCACCGACCAGACCCGCCGAACACGCGACGCCCTGCCCCGCCCCGTGCTCGCACTGGTGTCATGATGCGCCCGGCACGCCCGGAACCGACCGGTCTGCGGCTACTCCAAACGGGTGATGACAACCCGTTGACCACCCGTCAACCCGGAGAGTCACGTAGCCCGGAGAACATGACGACTCCCGCCGCGGGGGCAGCAGTCGTCCGGCGCTTCCTCGACGAATGCGAGTCCCGGGCCCTGTCCCCCACAACCATCGCTGACCGTAACCGGAACCTCCGCCGCCTCGGCGAGTGGGCTAACGCACCGATCCTGTTCTTGACCTCCGACGACCTGCGTGCCTGGCAGATCCACGAGGCCCGCCGCGTTCAACCCTCAACCCTGCACTCCTACCTCGTGGCCGTCCGGAGCTTCTTCGCATGGGCGAAGGTGCGGGGCCTGCTCGACATCGACCCGGCCGCCGAACTCGACCTGCCGCGCCTGCCCAAGCGTGTCCCAGACCACATCGCCGAGGACATCTACCGGGCCCGCGTCGAAACCGCCGCACCGGACATGGCAGCGATCCTCGGGCTCGCCGGATTCGCTGGGCTGCGCGCCTGCGAGATCGCCCGCCTCGGCTGGCCCTCCGTCCGCTGGCACGACCGGACCCTTCGCCTCGACGGGAAGGGCTCCAAGGAGCGCGTCGTGCCCATGGAGGGCACCCTGCCGTCCCTGCTCGCCCGCCTCGGATCCCGCGTCGGCCCGGTCATCCCCCGGCGGGACGGCGGCCGAGGCCACAACACGGCGCACACGATCAGCCAGCGCGCCAACACCTGGCTTCACAACGGCGGCGACACCGTCCCGGACGGCCGATGCCCGTGGACGCTCCACGACTGCCGGCACCGGTTCGCGCAGCTGGCGTTCGACGCGACCGGGAACCTGCTCGCGGTCGCCGACCTACTCGGCCACTCATCGGTGTCCACGACCCAGATCTATGCGAAGGCCAACGTCGAGCAGCTGCGGGCGACGGCAGCGACGGCGGCGGACTTCGTCGCATGAACCGGCCACGCACCCGCATGCCCGCGGCGTACCGTGACGACGAGATCACAGCTTCTCGGGAGGAAGCCATGCGCACGATCACCGGACTCTTCGCTGCCGTCCTGCTGCTCGCCGGATGCGGAGGTGGTACCGAGCAGGTGGTGTCCACAGCACCGCTCGCCACCACGACGGCCAGCGCGAGCCCCACCCCGACGACCTTGACCAAGGCTGAGGCTGCGCAGCGCTACCTGGCCATCGTCGGCCCCTTCAACCGCGGAATGCAGAAGCGGATCAACCTGGAGAAGGCCTACAACGGGAAGTCGATGACGGCGAAGGTCTCCGCGGCCTACCGGTCCGCGGCGGCCGCCGAGGTGGTGTCAACCCGGAAGTTCATGGCCGACCTGCTGGCCACCCCATGGCCGGCCGACGTGGCCCCGACTGCGCAGCAGATCGTGGACGAGGTGTCGAAGGAGGTGACCGGAGTCTTGGGCCTGTCGAAGGCGAAGACGGTGCAGGACCTACAGGACGCGTGGTCCAACACTGTGGTGTCCAACGCGGGGGCCCAGAAGATTCGGGTGCAGCTCGGACTGCCCCCGGCCCAGTAGCACCCCACCTACCCCATATGCCCCCGGCGGTGCTGAAGACACCGGCCGGGGGCGGGGACGACCGCCCCAAGGAGGCGACCGTGCAACAGACCATACCCAGCCCGACAGCCCTCACCCTGGCCGAATGGCAGACCCCCACCCCGGACGGCTGGTGCCTCGACTGCGGCAGCGTCTGCGGGTACGGGGCGCACCCGGCGGATGACCCGCAGCCCGAGGATCCCGCCGAGATCATCGCCCGCGGCGCCCGCCGCGCCCTGCTCGACCAGGTCCTCGTCAGCCACGACGACGCCCTGTCGCCCGTCATGGCCGCCCGCGTCGCCGCCCGGCTCGCCGTCCTGGTCCGCAACTTCACCGCCCCGGCCGGTGCCCTGTGACCGCGGTCCTGCCGGGGCCCCTGGACGTCCCACCCCCGGTCACGTCCACCGAGGCCGACGCCATGCTCGACGCCGTCTTGGCTGACATCGTCCTTGGCGCGTGGGACCGTGAGGTCCTCTCGTTCCTGCGCCAGTCGCACCCGGGCGAGCAGGCCACCATCGCATCCTGGTGCCGCCGGTCATGGTCGGTGGGTGTGCAGGTGGGGCGCTCGGAGCTGGCCGAAGAGGTCGCCGGCTATCACGAGGCGATGGCCGTAGCGCGGGCCGCACTGGACCGCAGTGAGAGGAGAGCATCGGATGGACCCTGACGAACTGGCCGCCTACGCGGGGTAGGCGATGTCGTCAACCGAAACGACGAAGCGGCCCCCCACCCGCGAGGGTGAGGGGCCGCCGTCATGCCCGAGCCCGGGAGAAGCCCGGGCATGCCTTGTGTCAGACGACCGGGCCGGGCGCGGGGTTCTCCGCGTCGATGGCCGTGGCCTGGTCCACCGCGGTGGACAGCGCGGCCACACTCGCGGACAGTGCGGTCACATCGACGCCAGGGTTGGCGGCGACGAGCGCATCCAGGTCGCCCTGGATCCCGGCGAGCGCCACACCCAGGGTTCCCCCGAGCTCGGTGAGCTGTGCGGTCAGGGCGTCGATGTCGGCCTGGATAGCAGCCATGTGGGAAGTCCTCTCAAGGATTGTGTCGAGCTTGTGCACGAGCTGTGAGCTCGTGTCGATGATGACGATCTGCAAGGCGGTCGCCTCCTACACGTCCACCAGTGTGACGCCGCCGGATCAGGTCTGCCGGGAGCCAACCCCGTACTGACGGGTCAACGGCGTCAGCACCGCGAGTGCCGCCACCAGGAACGCGCCCACCGCGGCCGCGAGGCCACCCTTGTCGTGAAGGAACGGGACGACATCCGACCCGAGCCACGCCAGCAGGCACGCCGCGAGCATGAGCACCAGGTGCCTGGCCAGCGGCGGCAACGAATCCAACATCACGAACCTCCGAATCCCCAAGCAGCGAACGTTGCGAACAGAACGGCGTACGCGGCGAACCGGATCGCCGCGGTGACGCACGTGTCAGAACCACCAACGCGGCGCACGACCTCCTCCTCCTCAGTCAACTACCCGAACACCACGATCATCGTGATGACCAGGCCGACCACACCGACCAGCAATGACGCGATGACCAGCGCCTGACCGACGTCAAGACGCCGATCGGACACCTGCTCCCGACCACCCAACGAGTTCGCCTGCCAATCCCGCAGAGTCCGCAGGTCCGCCAAGATCGGATCCAACGCCTGCGCCAGCGCAGCGGACGTCTGAATCCGTGCCGCCTCCACCTGCCCGCGCAGCGTCTCCGCCGACGCGGCGACCTGCGCCGCCAGGGTCGCGGCCCGAAGCTCAGCCACCTCCGAAGCCCGCGCCACCGCGTTGCCATCCACTTCCCGGATCGCATTCAGCCGCTGCGCCTCAATCACCCGGTACTTCTCGGCGTGCACTTCACCCAGGGTGATGAGTTGCTGGAGGTGCGCGAGCTGCGCGAGATGGAGCGCCGAGTCGGCCTCCCGCAGATCCATGAAACGTCGCTCAACGGCCTCGATGACGTCGAGGACGTTCTTCGTCGGATCCGCTACGGCATTGCCGAGCACGTCGACGCCCGGTCCGGAGCTCCGACGCGTCATGACACCCCGTCAGCGCCCGGGGATGTGCCGTGCGCGGGCGGGTCGAGGTGCCGGTTCAGCCGGCCGGCCGTCTCGTCCAGTCGGCCAACGGTCCGGCCGTGCGCTTCCGCCAACCGCTCGAGGCTGGCCTCGAGGCGGGCCTGCCCCGCGAGCAGCTGGCCGATGCCACTCGTCATCCCGGCCGCGAACCCGTTGGACACGTGCTCGGTGTTGGCTGCCGCCACCTCGGCGGCGGTGTTGGCTGCCGCCGCGACCGTCGCCGCCGTGTCGACCTTCGCCTCGATGTGCGCGTTCTGGGCCCGGTTGGACCACCAGGTCCCGAACATGCCGCCGGCGACTGTCAGGCCGACCCCGATCGTCGCCCACGCCTCGCCCTGCATCAGGACGTGAGGCGCGCCGCGAGCTCGCCGGCCACTGATGCCGCGACCACGGCCGGGTCCAGGGATGTGGTCAGGTGCGCTGCCAGCGCCACCGCCAGCGCGGCGACGTCGACCAGGGGGGCGGGCCGGAACAGCACACCGATCTGCGCCGACGTGAACGACAGGCGCGGCACCAGCTGGTTGCCGGCAGGGTCCTTCTGCGCCTCGATGGGTGCGGTGCCGCCGACCGCACCACCGAGGGGGACGAGGTCGCGGCCGTTCCATAACCAGCGGTCTGCGCTGTCGGACGATGCGATGACGAACATGGCGGGTCCTCCCGGGTTCGGTGTGACGGTTGGTGTTGCGGCGGATGACGTTCCGGCGGGCATCCCGGCCTGCACCCACGCGTAGAGCGCGGTGCCGGGGCATTCGGTGGCGTACCCGTCTCTGTGGCCGCGCTTGGCGAGGGTCCGCCCGGACCGCCGGCACGCCTCGTCGTACAGGGCGCGGGTGGTGGCCAGCGCGGCCTGTGTGGGCTGTTGTGCGCCGCCGAGGTGGATCTGCACACCGACACCGGTCGTGTTGTGGTCGGGGCAGTGCGCGCCCGTCAGCGTCCAACCACGGCCCTCCCACGCTGAGCCGTCGAGCATGACCACGAAGTTGTAGCCGATCCCCGCCCAGCCGTTCGCGCGATGCCCTGCGTCAATGGAGCGCATCGCAGCCGCACCCGTGTCGTGAGTGAAGTTGCCACCCTCGTAGTGCGTGAAGAACTCGGTGCGCTGCCGGTCCCCGACCGCGTACGGGCTGCCACCCAGCCAGCCCGGGAACCCCCACTCCGCACGCGAGTGGATCGTCGGTCCTGCCATCGTTACCCCTCCCGAGAATCGTCAGCTACCGATGAGGCGGAGCAGCATGTAGTTGCTGCCTGCGCCCGTGTCGAGCGCCAGGTTCCCGCCGGACGACTGGAAGCCGAACATCTCCAGATAGTCATTCGCCGCCAGGTCGATCTCAACCTCGGCTTCGTTGCGGCAGACGTCGGCTGCGGTGAGCGTGTACGCCGGTGCGTTCGACAAGACGACGGCTCCGGCGGAGAACGTCCCTGCGACGTTCAGGCATACGTCGAGCTGGCGGCGGCCGGTGGCGTTCGCAGCCCACGACTGGCGGACTTTCAGCCGGTACCGGCCCGCTGTGGTCGCGACGATCCGCGAGTTGTTCGTCGACGTGGAGTGCATGGCGCCGTCCCACGTCGGGCCTGTGTCGACGTCCTCGGTGGCCATCGGAAACAGCAGTCGAACCGAGGTGGTGTGCACGGTCCCGGCGACGTTCGTGCCCACACATTCCGGTGGATTGAGGAGGAACGACGTGAGGGTGACGATCGCGTTATGCCTTGCGGCAGTGAACTTGTCGCCCACCGCCAACGTCGGAACCGTCGGAATAGCCATCGGTCACACTCCTGGGTCCCTGGTCGGGTATCTTGCTCTTCGGCGTGCGATAACCAAGCCGCCGACCCGAACTGCCTGCAACACCAGCACGAGACGGCCGCCGGACGGGCGGTTGCAGCGCGTGGACCGGACGTAGGTCCAGGGGCGACCCTGGCTGACTGGGAAGAAACGCGAACCTCAACCGGACTCCTTCGGGAGACGGTTGGAATCCTGGCCGTTCACGGGCCAGGAGGACGTCAAACTCCTGCAATCGTCGCGGGCATCCACACGTCCACCGGATCCCCGGCACTATGCGACCTGGCCACCGTGGGGGACTTCCCGCGGGTCGTCGTCGTCACCGTCTGCGGCGACGTCGAGCCGGCCGGGGCGCTGGTGATGGTGACCCGCTCCCCCGCCCAGTCCAGGTCCAGCGGGTAGCTACCCGCTGCCGTGGACAGGGTCGGCCCCGACGCCGTGGTGACGACCAGCGTCCCATTCGCGGTGGTGCCAACCGCGGTCCCCGACGTGACCGTCATCAGCGGCACCCCCGACGTGCTCTCACCCGCAGCAAGCCGGCCATAAGTCGAGTCGTCAAGGCGCAGCTCGGACGGCTTGTCCGCCAAGACCAGGTCGAACACCAAGACCGCCGAGGGTGCGCCGCCCTCGGTCGCCCACGTCTCCGTCCAACCCATCACGTACGCGTCCAGCGTGGTGACCCCGAGCAGCGTCGACGGCAAACCGGCCACCGTGTCCCGGTTGCCGGGAGCCACGGCGAGCAGCGTCGCGTACCGGTCGTTCGTCGCGGTCACGAGATCGACGGCCACCTGCGGGATCCGCGCACCGATCGCACGATTCAGCCGTGCACCCGCTAACGCGCCCGCGGCCACGTCGTCGGCGGCGCAGGAGTCCCAGGTTTCCTCCTGCTGCAGCCCAAGCACCTGTTCGGCGTAGGCGTTCACGGCGGTCTTCGACCCGGCCGCCGAGGACACGGTCACCCTGGTGGGGGTTGTGTCGCCGGGCGCCGACCACACCATCGCCGCCGCCGTAATGTCGTCGTCCTGCTCCAGGGTGATCGTCGCCGCCGACGTGATGGGCTTGGCGACGTCGGGTCGCGTCCACGCAATCGTGTTCGTGGCTGGGTCGTGCCACACCGTGCCGCCGATGGTGCCGACGACCTGGTTGACGCAGTCGAGGACCGACCGGCCGGCCGTGTTGGTGCGGGTCACGGACGGCACCAGCGCCCCGGACGGTGCGCTGGCCAGGCCCGGACAGTATCCGTTGATCAGCTCCGCCATGCGGGTCGTCGACGACGTCGTCACCAGGGGCCTGGCGTGGTCCATCGTGTCGGAATGCGTCGTCGCCGACGCCGCGACCCCGGCGACCGCCATCGGCGGACAGTATCCCTGCTTTCCCAGCAGTTTCCACGTCCGCGCATACCCGCCGAGCACCACGTACCGGACGTTGTTGTTCCGCGGTGTGGCGTACGAAGCCCCGTCGTCGCCGTTGTTCACGAACCACACGGACTGTGCGCCATCATCGTAGACGGAGCACGCCATCCACTTGTCCGACCCGTCGAGCTCGGCCTTGAGCGTCGTGTGCGTCGAGGCCAGCTCGTCGTACACCGTCAGCGCGGTGTGCCCCCCAGACGTGTGGAGGCGCACCGTCCACACCGCGCTCCCAGCGGCAGTCAGCCCCGTCACCAGGACCAGGTCCGCGACCGGCGTCGCCGTCGACGACACCGCGAACGTGATCACTCCGGTGCCGACCGCCCGCTTGAGGTCGACGGCCAGGACGGGGCCGATCCCGGCATCCGATGGGGTGAGGGTGATCTGTCCCGGCAGGAGCAGGCCTTGCGAGATGCTCCCGCGTTCGTAGGATCCGGTGCCGCCTGCGGCTGGCCGGACGGTCATGGTGGCGGTCCCGGATCCGGCGTTGCGGATGGAGGTGGCGGCGGTGTCGTCGTCCATGGGGAACACGTCGCACGTTTCGGTGCGGGACCGGTACGCCCAGTACTCCTCCCAGTCGTACCGCAGGGTCCGGGCCTGCATGGCGCCAAGCCCGTCGACACACGAGACGGCGACGGCGGTCTGGCCCGGCTCCAGGGAGGTGGCGTCCGCGGTCTTGATGCGGCCGCGGAAACGCCAGTAGGTGACCGACGACTTGACGATGCTGTAGCGGACCTTCAGCCCCTTACGCAGAGACCGCGTTGCGAGCGCCGACTCTGGCGTGTACACGCCGCCCACGTTCGAGAGCGCGAACGCAAGCGTTCCCGGTTGTGCGTCGTCGAACTGACTGCTGCGCCCCTGATGGATCTGGACGCCGCCGAGCAGGTCGCCGGTCACGTTGACGTAGGTGCCGCTTCCGGGGACCAGCTCGACCTCAAGCAGCCACGACGTGGCGGGACCGGCAGCCATCAGGACGCCCGCGCGATCGCCTGGCGCAGACCGGCCATCGACATGCCGCCCGCGGACTGGCCCGCCAGGGAGTTGATGACGGCGGTCGCGATGTCCCGCTGGTTGGCGAGCGGCTGGGTGATGTAGAAGTTCTGGACGATCGTCGTCCCACCGGCACCGCTGCCGCCGAGGTTCCCGCCCGGCAACGCCGACGCACCCGGCATCCGGTTCAGGGGCACCACCATCTCGGGGCCCGCCTCACCGATGACGGCGCGGGTCGGGCGGGTCACCACGGCACCGACCGCACCGAACCCGTACCCGCCAGCCCAAGGACCCGGCGACGCAGGCGAGCCCGTGAAGTTCCGGGTGATCACCTGGTTGAACGTGAGCGTCACCGTCTTGGACCGGATGCCGTTCATGGCGGCCGAGACCGACCGCATCTCGGCCGCCGCCGAGGTCGCGGACCGTCCGGCGCTCTCAAGGGCGCGGCCAACACCCTCCATGCCGGGGATGTGCTTCACGATCCCGCCGATGCCACCCGCGAACGCCCCGAACGCCGTCAACGCCTTCCCGACAGCCCACTGAATCACCGTCACGAACGTGCCGATCACCCACGCCACCACGCCCGTCAACGCCCCGATGATCCCCGCCGCGACCGCCACAGTCACCGCGGACAGGGTGAGCATCGCGATGGAGATACCTGCGATCAGCCCCGCCATGACGCGCAGGCCCTTCTGCACCTGCTCGTTCTCGAAGAACCCCGCGATCATCGGGCCGATCGCCGCCCACGCCTTCGACGCCTCAGGCGCGAACGCCGCCACCGCCGACTTCAGCTTCTCCCACCCCGCGAGGAAGTCGCCGCGGATCAGCCGGCCCACCTTCTCCAGCGCCGCACCCATCCGGACCAGGCTCGGATCCACAGCCATCTTCGAGAACGCGTCCGACCCCCACTTGCCGACCTGCTCCAGCTTCGGCTTCAGCTCATCCCAGTGGTTCGACATCAGGGTGACCGTGCCCGCGACAATCGCGACCCAGCTGCCCGACGCCAGACCCAACGCGATCCCAATCCCGGCAAGGGAATCCGACATCTTCTTGATCTTGTCGGGGTTCTCGGCGATCCACTTGAAGACGTCCTTGACCATGCGGAGCTTCTCGCCGAGCCCACCCGCAGCGTTCGACGCGGCCGTCAACGCGTCCGAGATCTTGTTGTCCGTCATCGAGTTCGCCCACCGGGTGAACTTATCGACCAGCTTCGTGATTCCGATGAACAGGAACGTGATCCCGTCCGACCCGCGGCCCGTCAGCCGGCCGAGAGCGATCGCGGCTGCGGTGATGTGCGGGCCAAGGAGCCGGAACTCAGTCGACGTCGCCTCGGTCAGGTTAGAGATGATGTTCATGCCCTCGGTGGAGTTGATCCACCGACCTGTCCCGCGGACGATCCCGTTCATTGACCCGGCCACGTCTTTCATGGCCCCACCGATGGCGGGCATGTTGACCTTGGCGAAACCTCGGGCCAGGTCGGGCAGGCCCTTCGTTGCCATCGCCTCAATCCCCCGGCGCAGGGGACCAGGGTTCTTCTCGTCCCCGAACAGCGCGGTCACCGGTGTGAAGGCTTTCGCCATCGCGGGGCCGACGATCGACGCGGTGCCCTTGATCAGGATCAGCCCGGCAGCCATCGAGGGCAGCAGTGACACGAGGGGCGCCATCGTGGCCGCCGCGTGCGCCGTCGCGGTAACGACCTTCGTGACACCGATCGCCGCCGGGCCGAGCAGCGACGAGAAGCTCGCGACCATCGCGCCGGCCTTCGCCATCGTCTTGGTGGCGGTGCCCATGCTGGACCCGAGGCGCTTCAGGCCGCGCTCGACGGACCGGAATGCGGCCTCGGTCCGGTCGTGGCCGACAACATCGATGTCGACGTCGTTCGCGTTAGCCATTCAGCTCAGCCCCACCTTCCGCATGGCGGTGTTCACGGCGTCCTTGACGGCCTGCTCGAACGCAGGCTGGTGCCGCTTCACGACGGACGAGATCGACTTCGGTGGGACGGGCTGGTTGTACCAGCGGCCGCTCCTGCGCCTGGGCGGCGGGTGCCGTACCCGACCCCGGTCGATGGCGTTCAAGTTGCTTGCGCCCGCGAGGGAACGCCTTGACCAGGACAGGTGCACGCCGGCCACCCGTGGCCCCCTGATTCCCTTCACCCGCGCCGCGGACCTAGCCACCCACTCGTTCAGGCCACCACCCGCGGGGAGCACGGTGCGGACGTTGGCGCGGACCTCGGGGCGGATCGGCCGCGCCGCATCGTTGATCTCCCGCTCCAACTCCCGGACGATCGTCCGATCGCTGCCTGCCGCACGCACCCTGGCGGTGATCTCCGCGAGGTTCGGTGACATCACACGCAGGTCCATGCCGCCACCGCGCGGGGTGTACGCCACAACGTCACCTCCCCCGCGGTCGTGCCGCTTTCGCGGCGTCCTTCTCGGCCTTCTCCTGCGCCGCAATGGTTTCCGTGTACCACTGCATGACCGTCGCCGTGGTCTGGTCGTCCCACTCGAGCGCGTGGGTGACGGGCTGCCCGAGCGCGAGGGCGAGGCGGATCAGGTCCCTTCGGACTGACCCGCGCCCGTAGGGACCGGGGCCGCCTCGACGTCGCTGCCGTCGTCGACGGGCAGAACCTCGACCACGTTGTCCGACCACACGGTGTAGCTCCGGCGCTCACCCTGACGGCGCAGCACCGACCACGCCAGAAACCGCAAGAACGCCATCGGGCTGCGATCCATCGCCGACGTGGAGGGGCACCCGAACGGCTGCCCCTCCCAGTCCGCCATCTCCCGCTGACCAGCCACCACCTGCGTCTGCGTCCCGTCGTCATATTCGACGTCGAGCACGAACTTCATCTGCACAGCGATCCTCCCGAGATCGATTGACGAAACAACGTTTCAGCTTCAGAGCGCCGCGTCTGCGGTGCGCGTGACCACGTAGGCCGGCATGAGGGTGCCGTCCCACAACAGGGACGCGGACACGTCGCCCTTGACCGTCTCCCCATCGGTCGGGTCCGGCAGGCCACCCGTGTCGATGAACACGGTCGGGAACGCCAGCTGCAGCGTCGCGGACCCCAGCGACAGGGTCTCGCCCGTCGTCAAGGTCATGAGCAGCGCCGTCTTCCCCTGGCTGATTTGCAGGTCCCGGATCGTCTGCGCCGTGAACTCCTGCCCCCACTTCAGGCTGAGCTCACGGCGGCCCACAGTCGGCTGCCCGCGGGTGCCCAGACCCCACCTGCCGTCGTCCAGGTTGTTCTTCAGCGAGAACGTGAGCGACGTCAGGTCGGTGACCGCCGACCCGGACGACGTCGCCAACGCGATGGTCGTCGGTGCGGTGATCGTCCCACCCAACGTCACCACCGCCGTGGTCGACCAGCCACCGAACAGCGACGCGCTGGCGGCCGGCGTCCACGTCCCCAACGTCGTAGCCGTCAACATCGACTTCGCGTCCGACGTGAACGTCCACGTCGCGATGGAGTCGGGGCCCTCCGGGACCTCCAACTCCAGCTCGTCGACCGTCACACCCGCGAACGTCTCCGGGCGGGCGGTGCCCGCGTTGTCCACGACGGCGAGTTGCACCGTCCGCGACGGCAACACGGTGCCGGTGGCGGTCGGGGTGAACACCTGCTGGTAGGTCCCGGCGGTGCCGGTCACGGTGTGCGTCGACGTCCCGAACGCGGCGTTCAAGACGACGCCGAGGCCCTTGGACTGCGCCTCGTACTTCTCGGTCAGCTTCCCCTGCCCGATCCCCGGGCCGCGCCGATCCGAACGGAACACCCCGCCCGGGGCACCCACCCACAAGCCCTTGCCCTGGTACGGCGTCGGATCCCAGTCGGCCTTGCTGTCGGGCAGGAACGGGACCGCCCTCGACACGGCGACCGCCGTCCCGTAGACGGACTCGGCGACGTGCATGATCTGGTGGTCGGTCAGGTTCGCCACGGGGTCAGCCCTCCTTCACAGTCGAGCTCGGAGCGGTCTTGGCTGCCGGGGTGGGGATCCACGACGGCACCCGCTCCCCGCTGTCCGGGTCGGTGTACGTCTGCGCGAGCAGACCCCACCCGATCTCGTGCTCGCGGTCGTCGTGCTCGACCGTCGCCCTACCCGCCAGCTCAGCGCTGACGGTGATGTCAGCGCCGAACTCCACCGCACCCACCCCCGGCACTAGGACCGTGTCCTCAGGCCCGCAGAACCGCAGGCGCACACTCGTCGCCGTCATCACGTGGATCCCCATCTCTCTCGGCTCAGATCCGCGTGCGCACGCGGACAGTTGTGGTGATCGATGCCTGCCGGCCGGCGGCGAGCGCCTCAGCCGAGTCGGGCTCCGTCAGGTCGAGCTCGGTGACCCGCGCCCACGTCTGCTGTGCCCCGGTGATTGCGAGGGTCTCGTTCGGCGAGGCGATCAGCCAGGCGTCGAAGACGGCGACCAGGGCGTAGCAGCGTTCCGTCACCGTCTGCTGCTGGTCTTGCGGGCCGGTGCGGGAGGTGGAGAACACGACGGTGACGTCGTGGTCCTCGGTCCGGGCCCGGTTCGGGCCGATCGTCGCGAGCTCCGCCGTGGTGCGGATCCGGCCGACCGAGATCAGGTCCGATCGGGTCACCGTCCCCCGCGGACCGTAGATCACCTGCACCGCCGCGTCGGCGGCGTACAGCGTGGTGAGCCCGGCGTAGAGCGCGGCCTTGACGGCGGGCGCGGCGCTGCCCATCAGCCGATCCCCGGGCTGCGTAGGCCGTCATAGGCGGCCTTCTCGACCCCGGTCAGCTCCGCGCTGACCTCGGTGGCGGCGCCGGCCGCGTCGAACGCCTCATGCGGTGCCTGCTGACTGGCCTGCCACGAGCGCTCGACGACGCCGAGCGCGACCTTGCGGGCGATCCTCGGGGGGATCGGTGTCCCCGCCCGGTAGATGACGGTGATGTTCTGGACGCCGGACAGCCAGTGCTGCGGCCACAGGGTGCCGCCGCGGTGCAGGACCCGGCAGGCCAGGTCGGGGGTGTAGTCGCCGGTGGTGAGGGTGGCCCCGTTCTCGACGACGCTAGTGACGGAGATGACGGGCGACTGCCGCAGGATCAAGGTCTGTCGCTGCCCCTGCTCGCCGGAGTGGACCTCGGTGACGGTGCGGGGTGCGATCGCCCGCGACAGGTCATCCTCGACCGCACTGCACGCGGACAGGCACAGCCACCGCAGCTGCTCCCGGTCCGCCGTCGATGTGATGATCCCCGCCGCCCGCAGGTGCGCGGAGGCCTCGTCGACCGCTATGAACGCAAGCCCCGCCGACTCGACGGTGAACACGTCCTCCCACACGTCGACGGTGGTGCCGAGGATCCCGCCCGTCGCCGTCGTCCGCAGCACATGCAGGCCGGACTGCGCCGTCAGGTAGGCCAGGTCGTAGGTGCCCGTCGAGGTGTGCGTGAACGTCGGCGCGGGGGTGACCGCCGTACCGTCCGGCAGGGTGACCGCCGCGGTCACCGTGCCCGCGTCGGCGAGCGTCCCGTTCGTGTCGGTGACGGTCTGCCGGTACCGCCACGTCTGCCCCTGGTCGATCGGACCACTCACAGCGTGCCTCCCGTCGTGGTCGTTCCGGATGGTGTGGACCCCGCCAGGACGGGAAGGGCGGTGCTGGCCCCGGACGTGGCCAGGCCGGCCGGTGCGCTGCCGCTGCCGGTCTGCCCGTACTGGCCGCCGACGAACGCACCGAACACCAACGGCGTGATCGTGGTGCCATCGCCGGTCGCCGCCGCGGTGCCGGTAGCGGTGCCGCCCGCCCGCAGCGTGGCGACGGCCATAGCGGTGCTTGCGGCGGTGATGGTGGCGCCGGCCTGCAGGACTACCGCGGCGAGCACGGTCCCGGCCGCGGCGAGAGTCGCACCCGACCCGATCGTCGCGGGGGCCGACGCGGTCCCCGCCGCGGTGACGACGACGGCGCCCACGATCACGGTCGCTGCGGCGGTCGCAGTGCTGGCTGCGGTGGCCGTGCCACTGGACGACCCGGACACCGACCCGGTCCCGGTCGCCGTGCTCGCGCCGGTCGCGGTCCCGCCGGTAATGATGGTGACGGCGCCAGTGGCCGCCCCTGCCCCCGCCGCGGTCGCACCCGACCGGATGGCCACCGCCGCGGCTGCGGCGGTCCCAGCGGCCACCGAGGACCCGCCGGCACCCACCGTCGCCGTCGCGGTCGAGACGCCAGTACCTGCCGCCGTGCCGGTCGCGGTCCCGGACGTCGTGCCGGTGCCGGTCGCGACCCCAACGCCGGTCGCCGCGCCAGTGACCGCGATGGTCGCCGCCGAGATGGCCGCCCCGGCGGCCGTCGACGTTCCGCCAGTCCTGGTGGTAGCCGCCCCGGCAGCCGTGCCCGCGCCGGTCGAGGACGCGCCGGCCCGCAGCGTCGCCGCCGCCGAGATGGACCCGACGCCTGTCGCCGTCCCGCCAGTACGCGTACCGGCCAGCGCCGTGGCAGTGCCCGCCCCGGCGGCGGTGCCGGCGCCGACGACCACCACGGACCCGGTCGCCGTGGCTGACCCGGTGGCCGCGCCGCCCGCCTGGACGGTCACAGAGCTGACCGCCGACGCCGCCGCTGCGGAGGTGGCGCCCGCCTGTGCGGTCGCTGTGCCGGTCGCCGTACCCGCCGCGGTCGCGGTGCCGTCACCGGTGATCGTCGATGCCGCGTCGGTCAGCAGGATGAACCCGCCGCCGTACGACAGGGACTGTGTGGCGACCGTGGTCGCGGCGCCGATCGTGGTGCTGGTGAACGCCAAGTAGGAGATGAACACGCACGAGTTGCGGTTCGTGCTGCCCAACAGCGACGACTGCACCACGCTCGACGTGAACCCGGACGGCCAGGTGGTGACACCCGGCTGCGTCCCATCGGCTGCGCCCCGGCCGCCACCGACCGCCAGCTTCACGCCCGGCTGGGTGGTGGCTGTGCAGGTCGGGTGCTGGACGTTCGCTGACGCCCCGGTGGTGGAGCTGGTCGCCGTGTCCAGGGTGACGCCGCGCCAGACCTGAAGCCCCACCTCCTTGGAGGAGGTGGAGGAGAGCGTCAGGGCGAACGCGGAACTGTTCTCAGACCCGTCCGCCGTCTTCGTGTAGACGGTGTGCTTGTACACGGTGCTGTTTGTGATCGTCAGGGACGCGGTGTAGCCCGCGGTCACACCCGAGTGGGTGGCCGCGTTGCCCTGCCCGACGACCAGCACGATGATGTCGCCCGCACTGATCGCCGGGCTGGCCGGCAGTGTGTAGCTGAGTGCTGTGCTCGTGCTGGAGTAGCCGAGAGAATCGGACAGGACCAGCGTTCCCACGTCGCTCCCGCCTTGGAACTCAGGCCGACGCGGTCAACGTCATCAGGTCAGCGCGAGCACGATGCCCGCGACACCGATCTGAAAGGTGTTGCCGGACGCGATGGACACCGGTGCGCCCGTGAAGTTCCCGAACCACGTCCGCACCCCGGCGTTGTCCGTCACGTCGAACGACTGCATCGACCACGCACCACCACTGCTGTTCGTCCAACTGAGCGCGGACGTCGCCGGCAGGGTCACGTTCGACCCCGCACTCGAGGCCGTCGACTGGGTGGACAGGGCCTGACCGCCCGCCGTGTACCCCGTACCCGTGATCTCCGTCCCCGCAGCCGCCGCAGTGCTGGCCGTCGACGCGAGGCGGACCTTCATCGCCGACGCGGACAACGCCGTCCACGTCCCCGGGACCCCGGACGCACCCACCGGCGCCGTCGCGTTCAGGATCTTGGAGACCATGCCCTGATCAATCGCCGCCACTGAGAGCCTCCCTCGTCTCGCTCGTCATCTCCGCCACCGAGACCGGCCCCGACGCCACCACGTTCCCGTCCGGGTCCAGCACCTGCCAGCCCACCTCGGGCGCCTTCTCGACCATCAGTCCGCAGCCGCCGTCCGCCGACGCTTCGGCGCCGCCTGCTCCGGCGCCGGCACCTCGACCAGCTCGCCGAGCTCAGCCAGCGCCGCGTCTATCGCCTCGACCCGGGCGGCCTTCCCATGCAGATCCATCGCCGCGCGCTCCCGACGCAGAGCCGCCACCGTCGCATCCCGCCGCGCCACCTCCCGGGCTGCCGCAGCGTTCCGCTCGGCGCTCACGTCAGCACCACGTACGGCAGGGACGCCGTGGTCGTCGGCGTCGCCACCGTCGCCGGAGCCACCGCACCCACCGCCGAGCCATGCGACTTCACCAGCACCACGCCACCCAGCGAAGCGAGGTTCCCGGACACCATGGCATTGCCGAGAGTCACACCCCGCAACGTCGGGATCGTGGTCGCCGTGAACGAGACGCCCACGAGGTACATGCCCGGCGTTGAGATCAGCTGAGGCGTCGCGAGCGCGATCGAATACGCGGTGTTCGCGGCCCGCGCCGTCGACGCCAGGTCCGCGGACTGCGCGAGCAGCGCACCCGCCGGGGTCCGCAGACACACGTACCCGGCGGTTGGGGTGCCGGCCGCCGTACCACCGGTCACGAACGTGATGTTCGTGATCAGGTCGCCGTACTGCAGCGGGACCGCGATCGCCAGCTCCACGCCGGTTGCCGCGATCGCCATGTCACCGCCCGCCACATACCGCGGGATCGACTCCGCGTAGGTGGTGTTCGTTGGGGATCCCTGACGAAGGTATTCCTCGTCGAAGTGGGGGCCGTTCTGTCTGGTCATGCTGCCTCCTCAGGCGCTCCGGCCCTGACCGGCCGCCCCCGTCTCGGGGGGATGTAAGGGGTGGCCGGTCAGGGGTTCCGGGGGTCAGCTCGCGGCGATGCCGAACGTCGGCGTGGTCAGGCCAGTGCCGGAGATGGTGCCGTGCGCACCCGGATACCTGCCCGCCGTGAACGCCGAGTACCCGTACGTAACCAGCTTGATCGACAGGTTCCCGGCGCCCGTCTGCTCCGCCCGGATCAGCAACGGCGAACCGGGCTGCTCCCACAGGAACAGCTCCGAGTTGGTCACACCCAGGATCACGTCCTGCGTGCTCGACACGTTCGTCGGCAGGTTCGCGTCCACGATCACCGGAAGGCCCGCGATGATGCCCCGCACCCCAGCCCCGTACTGCTTGCTGGACTCCGCACCCAGCATCAGCGGGGCAACACCCTGCTGACCGAGCATCGCCTGATTGGTGCCGATCGCCGAGCAGAAGAACGCCCACCGCCGCGGGTGCATCACCAGGTGCGTAGCCGCCTGGTACACGCCCGTCTCGATCTGCTGCTGCAGGTCCCACAGCGGACCCCACGCCTCAGACGGCGTCGGCGTCGCATCCGTGTACGTGACCGCCACGATGGACGTGGTCGACCGGATCCCAAGGTGGGTTCCCGACGTGCCGTCGTTGTTGATGATCTGGCTGTCGAGGTTCGTGTGATACCTGCGTGCCAGGTCCTCGATCACCACCTGCTCGGTACCGACCGACCGCTCGATCGCCTGCCGCGACATGTCCTGCTGACCCGCGATGGTGCGCACGTTGATCGTCAGCAGGGTGTCGTCGATGTCGGTCTCCTGGACCGCGGCGTTCTCCGTCGCCTGCACCGCCGTCGCCGTCGCCGTGGTGACCCGGGAAATATTCACCGTCATCCCGGACGCCGGCAGCGGCAGCTTCCGGCAGTTGTCCGCCATCGGCCGGCCGGCAGCCACCGCAGGCGCGACCAGGTCGGTCAGGTACTGCGGGACGGTCAGGCCGGCGAACGCTCCGGTGCCGACATCGCGCTCCACCAGGTGCGCCCGCTCCACCCGCTCTTCGGCCATGTGCCGCTGCAGGCGCTGCGCCGAGTCAAGGTCGCCACCCATTCGGGCCACGACGTCAGCCAGGAACGCGACGCCCTCACGGCCGTTGTCCGGGCTGTACGTGCGCTTCTCGGTACCGGTGTGACCCTCACCGTAGGGGACACGGCGGGCGACCTGCCCGACCTCCCCCTGCAGGCGGGCGATCGCAGCCTCCCGCTCCACCTCGGCGGCGAGCTCACGGGCCCGGGCGTCGAGCTGGTCGATGTCGGCGTCGGTCGCGGTACGGGCGGTGATGGCCGCCTGCACCTCCTCGTCGGTCGGGGCGTTGTCGCCGTCGAGGCGTGCCCGCAGCGCGGTCAGCGCGTCGGTCTGCTCCTGCCGGGTGGCCAGGCGTGCCTGAAGCCGCTCCCGGGCCTGAGCAAGCATCTGCTCCAGCGTCATGGCTGGTTGCTCCTCTGGGTTGTTGGGGGTGTGGTGCGGCCGTCCGGCAGGTGCTGGCCCCATCGCGCAGGCCCCGAGGGGCGTGGCGGCGGCGGCGAGACGTGGGCATGGCCAAGACCCCGCGACGGCCGGCGGCCACACGGGGTTGTCGGTGGGGGGTGTTACTGGGCGATCGCCAGGTCCAGCAGGGCGCGCATCCGGGACGTGTCCGGGCGGCTCGCTGCGCGCACACCGGACGTCGCCGCCGGGTTCGCGCCGAAGTTCACCGCGCTGACGTCGCCGCGGTCCAGGTCGTACGCGTTGATCCGGAACTCGGTGTAGTCCGGGGACCACTGCCCCGACGTGATCGAGAACTTGAAGGAGGCCTCAGCCAGGTCGCCGCGCTCCAACGCCAGGATCATGTCGGTGACGTCGCCGCGCGCCGGGTCCACGAACGCCGCATACAACAGGCCGATGTCGTCCTCGCTGAGCTCCAACATGCTGTTGCGGGTGGACGCCATCGGCGCCGCACCGTTACGGCCGTGATTCAACGCGAACTCGACCACCGGTGAACGGGTGAGCGTGTCAGCCCCAGCACCAGCCGACACGATCTCCGTGTACGGCCCCCACATGTCCCACATCTCGTAGGCCCGCTCGTACACCGACGCGTGCCCCGCAACCTCGACGACATCCAGGCCGTCACGCTTCTTCGGCGTGCACTTCCCCCGCGTCTCCACCGTCGCCGGCGCCACCCCCCGGGCCGCAGGCTCCTCAGCGCACCGACGCTGCCGAGGCCGATGCGACCGCTGCACCGTCGCCTCACCCCGGGCCGCCGCCGCCCGAACCCACTCGTCACGGACCGTCATGCCGGAACCTCCCAAGGCTGATCCAACTGCTGCAGTTTCGGTGCGCCCGGCTTCGGCGGCATCAACGTCGCGAACTCTGCGATCTGCTCAGGCGTGAACGGCGGCAGATCATCCAACGCCCGGGACTCAGACGGCGCCAGAACACGACCCGACACCCGGGCGATCAGCAACTTCTCCCGGCTCTCCGGGTCCATCCGCAGCAGCGCGTCCGCGTTCAACTTCACGAACCGGGGTGGATTCGACGGCATCGCCCGGGTCAGCGCCGCCTCACGCCGGCCGATCGCCGGACCAAGACTCATCACCAGCAACTGCAGGTTCCGCTGAGTCATGTTCGCGTACGTCACCGACTGCCCCGACACGGCAGCATCGATCAGATCCGCCGGAACGTCCAGGTAGCGGGCCACCTCAACCGTCCCCCACTGCTGCGACTCGATGAACGCCGCAGCCGCCTGCGGCACCTCCGCCGCCGTCCACTCCCAGTCACGGCCCGTAACGAAAATGTCCCGGTTCGCTGTCGCCGCCCGGAACTTCGCCTTCGCCTCAGCGATCACATCATCGCCCAGCCCCGGCAGGATCGTGTTCCGCAACGTCCCACCCGGACCCGCACCCGACCCGAAGAAGTCCAGGCCGAACTTCTGCGCCGACAGATACCCGCCGATGCTCCAGGCCGCGTACATGATCGGGCACAACCCCATCGGCGACCCCGCCACCCGGTACTGCCGCTCATGCCAGATCTCCGGCGGGTCGAACTCCTCACCCGCCACCCGGTACTTCGTGATCGTCGACCCCGACCCGCGGACCGTCACCAACCCGGCAGCGATCAACTCGACCCGCCGAGGAAGCCCCAACCCATCCCACTCGACGATCTTCCCGAACGTGTTCCCGTACCGATCAAGATCGAACTGCGTGGCCCACATCCACTCCGACCACAACCAATCCGGGCCGCCCGGCTCCACCAACAACGCCGGCTTCGCGACCTCCACCTGCACCTTGCCGACCCGCCGGAACACATCCACCGGAAGCGACGACACCAGGTTCGCGCGCAACCGCAACGCCGCCCACACACCCGAATGCCGCAACGCACTGTCCTGATTCACCAGGACCGACCCGCCCGTCGCAGACCCGTACCGGTCCTGCAACACCAACTGCGCGGCGCTCAACTGCGCCTCACGCCGCTGAAAACCCAGCTTCCCAGCCAGGGAGTCGAGCACACCCACGAGCACTCCCCTCCTCAGCCGAACGAACCCATGAGGTCGTACTCCGGCAAGCTCTGGCCCAGCACCCACCGGGCCGACACGAGCGCATACGCAGGACAGATATCCACGCCAGACGACGCCTTCTTCCCCAGCGCCCACCCACCGTCACCAACATCACGGCGCACAGCACCCGTCACCGCCCGATCCAGCTCCGGCTGCCCGATGTGCCGGCCACGGTCCTGAACCACGTCGTCAGCCAGCCCCGCACACCCCGCCGCGATCTGCGCCGGCCCCATCAGCACCGGGAAGATCCCCGCCTCCTCGAACGCCGGCATCAGCGGATCCAACGCCAGCTTGTCACCCGAAATCGACGGCCGAACATCGTCGTCACGCACAGCAACAAACCGCAGCTTCACCCGCGCCGCCAACTCCGCGACCCGCCCCACCAGCCAGCCGACACCCCGCTCGTGCGCGATCAGCTCCCAATGCTGGCGGCCATCCTCACGGACACCCGCAACCGCGATCGCCGCCCACGACCGGTCACGCGCCACATCGACCCCCAACGCCACCGACGACCCCACAGCCCGCCTCGAAGCCGGATCCCGACGCGGATCCCACAGACGCGCAGGGATCGGCGTAGCCCCCACCAGCGGCTCCGGCTCCTCCCACCCCAGGAACTCGCCGCCGAACCGCAGCGGCGACATCGTCCCCCGCATCGTCCGGATGAACTCCAGAGACGTCAGCACACCCAACATCGGATTGGCTGCCGCCCACAACGCCTCGTCGTCCAGTGCACACCCGACCGCACCCAGCTCGTGCGCGCACCCGGTCCGCGCGCAACCCGGGTCAGCCCACGACCCGCGCGCCCACCATCCCGCCCACGACAGCGTCGGATCCCCATCCAGCGCCCGCCGCCGCAGGCCCCGCAAGTACGCCGACTCCGCCAACGCCGCGCTCGACCCGTAGTAGGCCCGCGCCGTACCCCTCATCGACCGCGTCGCCAGCATCGGCAGCATCGCCGCCGCCTGATCGTCGGTGAAGTACAACGCCTCATCGACCACCACCGTCGACGCCGACAGGCCACGACCACGCCGGCCCGACCGGGCCCGGAAATCCAACTGCCCACCGTTCACAAACGACACACCCTCAGCGCCGTTCTCATACGACGGCGGGCGCACCCGGCGCCGCAACCAGTCACAGGACCGGATCAGCCCCCGGTCGTCATCCGCACGCCCGGCCAAATCCGCGAACGCCCTGTTCGACGTGTCCAACAGGTGAGCCGACCACACAAAGTGATCAGGATCCGTCAACACCGACCACAAGATGATCGGCAGCAACACCCCACCCGACTTGCCGTTCTGCCGAGGCATCTCCACACCAGCCTCGACCGACAAGAACCGGCCCCGCGCGTCATGCGCCGTCAGCACGTCCACCGCCGCGAACTGCTCCGGCAGCAACGGCCGGCCAATCGCCTCCGCCACCTCCGCCACATCGTCCGCGTACGACCCCACCCGACCCGGAGGCACCGACACACACGCCGGAGGCGACGCCAACACCGTGCTCACGCCGACCCCCGAGCCCCGCGACGCTCCGTCAGCTCATCCACGAAGTCCCGCGGCGGCGCCACACCATCCAACGCCGACGCCATCAAGTCCTGCACCTGCCGCGCCAACGACGCCGCCTGAGCGCCCGTCAACGACGCGTCATCAAGCTGCCGGGCCAACCGGCACGCCAACACCCCAGGCACCGACCCGAGACGCTCAGCGCCGTCCAGCACGGCACGCACCACACGCTCACACTCCCCCGGACCGATCGGCACCGCAGGCGCAGGCTCGGCCGGCAGGGGCCGCACACGCGACGGACGACACTCGAAGCAGTAGCTGCGGCGCGTCCCACGCGGACGACGGAACTGCCGCTTGCACTCCGGACACCTCGGGGATGCCGACACACACAGTCACCGCCCGCCCCGTCCACTGATCGGCGCCAACACAGTTGACCCCAGATAGCACGAGCCGCTAGCAAGCGCTAGCACGGTGCTTGCACCAGCAAGCACTACGCAGCGTTACGTTACGCCATCACACAGCGTGTCGGGGGGATACGGAGAGTCAGAG
>Ga0299915_10000344_pt1 | contig 36251 bp, 29 predicted proteins | sample RVTome_13_FD_200263 | JGI IMG/M metagenome (GOLD analysis project Ga0299915, IMG submission 200263) | Soil microbial communities from uranium-contaminated site in the Upper Colorado River Basin, Wyoming, United States - RVT92D227 (version 2) ...
ACGATGGGCCGTCATCGACTTCCTTCGCACCTTCACCTACGACCCGACCCTGCCCGGCGAGCAGCCCAGCGCTTCGGCCACGCCGACGCCGACGTCTGTAACCACTCTGGTGGCTGCATGCGCCAGCGACCAGGTAAACCCCTTCGCTTGGGACGATGCCGAGGTCATCCAGGCCGGGCAAGAGCTGTTCCAAACCCAATGCGCCACATGCCACGGGCTGGACGCGAGTGGGGGGCTCCCCAACACGCCGGATTTCACCTCGAAGGAGGTCAGCGCCGAATTGCGCGCCGGGCCTGGCCGACGCTTCTGCATCCTTACCGAGGGGGAAGGCGCCATGCCGGCTTTCGGCGGTTCGTTATCGGTGGAGGAGCGATGGCAGTTGCTCACGTACCTCGGCTCACTCGCTCCATAGTCCTGCGTGGGTGACCTTGTCCCTCGTGGGAGGTCGCCAGCGCACTTAGATGGTGAGGCAACTGAACGGTGGCCGCCCATGCCATACCGGAAACGCTGCGTTCAGAGCAACAGGAGGAGATCATGCATACGAGGCAATATTGGATCGGGCTCACCCTGCTCTTTGTCGCCTTGGTCTCCGTCGCCTGCGCCCAGCCTGCGCCGACGGCTGCCCCCACCGTTGCCGCGCCGCCGACCGAGGCTCCGCAGCCGACGGAGGTGATCGTTACCGGCTCTGCATCCCAGGGCGGCCGGGTGTACGACACTTGGTGGAAGGAAGCCGGCGTCGACGAGCCAACCGGGGATCAACCACTTTGGGCAGATCAATCCACCAACACCCGCAGTGGGCCGGACACATGGCGGTGCAAAGAGTGTCACGGCTGGGATTACATAGGCGCCGATGGCGCCTACGGCTCCGGCTCACACTCCACAGGCTTCGCCGGAGTGTTTGAGGCCGCTGGTAGCCATTCTCCGGCCGAACTCCTGGCGGCCCTCAACGGCACGACCAATGCTGACCACGACTTCTCCGCGATGGGTGATGAGGCGCTCGGCAGCCTGGTCGTCTTCCTCAAGGAAGGGCTGGTGGACGTCGCCCCCAACATAGACGTCGATACGAAGGCTGGCATCGGCGGCGACGCCGCACACGGCCAAGAACTCTTCAGCAGCGCGTGTTCGGCCTGTCACGACGCCGACGGCCGTTTGCTCAATTTCGGAGACGAGGACGAGCCTGAATACGTCGGCACGATCGCTGCCGACAACCCATGGGAGTTCATCCACAAGGTGCGCGTCGGCCAGCCCGGAACGACCATGCCGGCGGCCATCGAGAGCGAATGGACCATGCAGGATGTCGTCGACGTTTTGACCTACGCCCAGACACTCCCTACCGAAGCTCCTCCAACAGGCTCCGTCTCGCGAGGAGGCAGGCTTTACGACACATGGTGGAGTGGAGCCGGGCTGGACATACCCACCGCCGACCAGCCCCTGTGGGCCTCGCAGTCTACAAACACGCGGAGCGGCACCGATACCTGGCGCTGTAAGGAATGCCATGGGTGGGACTACAAGGGTGCCGAAGGCGCTTACGGATCCGGTTCCCATTTCACAGGGTTCGCCGGACTGCTTGAAACCGCATCGAAGAGCTTCGATGAATTGGTGGCAATCCTCACTGGAGAGAGCAATGCGGCTCATGACTTCTCAGCCATGGGGGACGACTCCCTTGCCGACCTGGCAAGCTTCCTGAAAGAAGGCACGCTCGACGTCGGGCCCTACATCAACGCCGAGACCAAGGCTGCCATCGGCGGGGATGCCGCGCACGGCCAGGAGCTTTTCAGTAGCGTGTGCACCACCTGCCACGGCGCTGATGGCCGTCTGCTCAATTTCGGTGATGCGACCGAACCCGAATACGTCGGCACGATCGCTGGCGACAACCCGTGGGAGTTCATCCACAAGGTGCGCCTCGGTCAACCCGGCACGCAGATGCCGGCGGCAATCGATCGCGGCTGGAGCCTCGAGGATGTGATCGACCTGCTGACATTCGCTCAGAGCCTCCCAGCGGGCGCACCCTGAGACGCCATAGGACGGAGTACCTTCTGTCGCCGTTCGCTCCGGATGCCTGTCGAGGCGGGTGCGCGACGCCAAGACGAGCATACAGATCGTGGGCCGACCTGCGGCTCACGCCTCCTCTCAGTAGGAAGGCGTGAGCCGCAGAGGTCCGTCCGGTAGCGCAGACGGCGAGGGGGACTTTCTCGCCCCTTAACCTGAGGACCAGCGGTTTGGAAGTTTTCTTCCATCAAGGGACTGGTGCGCCGAGGCATGCGGAAAGGCCTCTGCTGGCAACTGCTTTCTCCCCGGTTGACCTTCCTGCCTCCCAACCACTCCCTTGAGGAGCCGCCTCAATCCCTTTTGCACCTTCGACTCGATGGTTGACCGTCTCCGCAAATACCTTGCTGGGGAGCGATCCGTGGGATTTGCTGCGGTCCATTGGGTTCTACCCCCCGGATTCCCCGTTATGGTAGCTGCCCTGCTGGCGTGATATCATTCGAGGCCATTGGTGACAAGCGTCACTTGGCCTTATGGGGTAATCACCCTACACTTCGCCTGAACTCGTGGGGTGATCCGCCCACCCAATCGGGTAGCGGTGCGAGGGGACTCCCCTGTTAGATAGTTGCCGAGAACATCATGCTGCAGATTAGGAAAGCCGGGAACCGGTGGCGGCCGGTTGCCTGTGTTTTGCGGCCAAGATGGTGTGGACTGCATTGCCCGGCGGCACCGGCGGCGCATCTCGGGCCGAATCGACGGGGTCTGGGGGAAGACTATTCGGGAGTGTAAGGTAGCCGATGCTCATGAAACATGCGTTTGCGCCGCCGGGCAGGGTGAGGCGATGAAGAACCATCCCTTGCAGGGAAAGCTTGCTGCCGCTGTCGGCGCAGCTTTGCTCGTAGCGGCTGCACTGTTTTTCATCTCCCCGCCGGGAGCTGCGGCTGACGGAAAGCTCGTTGCCCCCCCATCGTCGCAAGTTGCGGCGGAGGTGATGACGAGAGTGCAGGCATCGAGCCTCCCGAAGCTATCACCGCCCGCCCAGAACATCGACAACGAATCCTGCCTGGCCTGCCACGCCACTCCCGGTCTGACGACAGAGCTGCCTTCCGGCGAGTTGCTTCACCTGACCATCGACCGAGCAACCTACAACGACTCGGTCCACGGTAAGCTGGGGTATGCGTGCGTCCAATGCCATACGGACATAACCGGTTTCCCTCATCCGGAAGTGACGGCCCAAAACCGGCGAGAGTTCACTCTGCAAAAGTACACCGCCTGCGCCGTCTGCCACCAGGACAAGTACCAGGCGACTCTCGACAGTGTGCATCAGAAGGCGTTGGCTGCGGGAGACACGAATGCCGCTGTTTGCACCGACTGCCACGGAGCCCACGACGTCCAGCCGCCGGACGAGCCACGCACGCGCATCCCCCAGACCTGCGAACGTTGCCACTCCCAGATCTATGACCTGTACAAGGACAGCGTCCACGGAGCGGCGCTCATCGGGGAAGGCAACCCAGATGTCCCGACGTGCATCGACTGCCACGGAGTGCACGATGTCGAGGGGCCCTCGAACAGCCCGTTCCGTCTATTCTCCCCTCAGATCTGCGCACGATGTCACGCCGACAAGGAAAAGATGGCGAAGTACGGGATCAGCACCGACGTCTTCGACACCTATCTTTCGGACTTCCACGGAACGACAGTGGTCATCTTCGAGGCCATTGCACCGGATCAGGAGACCAACAAACCTGTCTGTGTCGACTGCCATGGTGTGCATGACATCCTTCCCCCCGATAACCCCAACAGTACGGTGATGCAGGCCAACCTGCTCACGACGTGCCAGAAATGCCATCCGGACGCCACCACGAACTTCCCGACCGCCTGGCTGAGCCACTACGTGCCGAGCCCCCAGCACTTCGCCCTGGTCTACTACGTTCGGCTGTTCTATCAGATCTTGATCCCCGGCCTCATTGGGGGGATGCTCTTCTTCGTCGTGGTCGATGGGGTGCGTCGGTTGCGGAACAGGCAGAATAGAAGGAAGGAGCGCGGCGATGCGTGATACCCGAAAATACCTTCGCTTTCCGCTCTCCTATCGGATCGAGCACTGGCTCCTGGTGGCGACCTTCACGACGCTGGCCATCACGGGGCTGGTGCAGAAGTTCGCCGCATCAGGTGTCTCTCAGGTGATCCTGCGCCTACTGGGTGGCGTTGAGACCACACGCGTGATACATCATACGGCGGCGGTCATCCTCATGCTGGAAGTCGTCTATCATGCCGGGGCCCTTGGATTTCGGGTTTTCGTGCGCCGCACCCATCTGACGATGCTCCCCTCATATTCCGACGTGCGTGTGGCCGTCCAGGCATTGCTCTACAACCTCGGCTTCAGCAAGGTCAGGCCCCAGCAGGGTCGCTTCTCGTTCGAAGAGAAGGCCGAATACTGGGCCGTCGTCTGGGGCACGCTGGTCATGGCAATCACCGGTTTCATGATGTGGAACCCGATCGCCACTACCCGCTTCCTCCCGGGCGAGTTCGTGCCCGCCGCCAAGTCGGCCCATGGGGCGGAGGCCGTCCTGGCCGTTCTCGCTATCATCGTCTGGCACATCTACCACGTGCATGTCCGGGAATTCAACAAGAGCATGTTCTCCGGGGATCTGACCGAAGGCGAGATGATCGAAGAACACCCGCTCGAGTTAGCCGACATCAAGGCCGGTGTCGCCGAACGCCCTGTCGAACCACTTGCCCTTTCCCGGCGCAAACGCATCTTCTACCCGGTATATGGCGTGTTAGCGGCGGCAATGCTCTTCGGCATCTATGCTTTTGTGACCCTGGAACAGACGGCTGTCACCACGCTGCCACCGGCTGAAGACGTGGTGATCTTCTCCCCCCTTACCCCGACACCGTTCCCGACCGCACTACCCTCCGCCACACCGCTGCCGATCACCGCTGTGACCTGGGCTGACGGCATCGGTGGCCTTTTCCAGTCCAAATGCATCCTTTGCCATGCTAGCCCGTCCGGTTTCGGCGGTCTCAACCTGGCAAGCTATGCCGGGATCACGGCCGGCGGCGCCAGCGGCCCGGTCATCGTCCCCGGAGATCCCGAAGCCAGCCTGCTCGTGGTCAAGCAGGCCGCCGGCAACCATCCCGGGCAGTTGAGCGGCGAGGAATTGGCGCTGGTACGCCAGTGGATCGATGACGGCGCGCCGGAGAAGTGACCGTGCGCCGGATATGGAGAGAATTCATGCAACGCTTGGGTAGGCCGATCCGCCGCTTCTTCTTTCCTCCCGAAGGCTCGCCCTTGTGGATTCGTCTCCTGCCGTATATCACCCTCGGGGTGCTAAGCCTGGCCGTCCTTATCTCAGGTGCCTATGCCTGGGACTACACCAATTCCCCTCCGTTCTGCGGCACGGTCTGCCATACAATGCCACCCGAGTACACCGCCTATCTGACCTCGCCTCACGCCCGAATAGATTGCGTCGAATGTCACATCGGCCGGGGCTTCATCGCCACCCGCGTGACGCGTAAGGCCGGCGACATCAAGCACATCGTCTCTCTGGCTTTCCACTCGTACGAGTTCCCGATCCGGGCCACGGACCTGCGACCGGCGCGCGAGACCTGCGAGCGATGTCATTTCCCGGAGAAGTTCTCCGACGACAGTCTGCGCCAGATCCTCCATTACTCCGATGACCGCGACAACTCCGCCATGACGACTTATCTGGTGCTCAAGACCGGCGGTGGATCGAAACGTCAGGGACTCGGGCGCGGCATTCACTGGCACATCGAGAACCAGGTCCTCTACCTCCCCCTGGATCCCGAAGAACAGTCGATCCCTTATGTGCGGGTCATCCAGGATGATGGCTCGATGTCGGAATATGTCGACGTGGCCTCCGGGATCGACCCGGCCTCGATCGATCCCGCCGACCTGAAGGAGATGGACTGCATCACCTGTCATAACAGGATCACCCACTTGATCCTTTCGCCGGAGGACACCGTCGATCAGCTCATCACCCGCAACGCCATCCCGCGTGACATCCCCGAGATCAGGGGAAAGGCGGTGGAGGTCTACGGTGCATCATACAGTTCGACCGATGAGGCCATGTCCGGCATCGCCGGTTTGACGAACTACTACACTTCCTACTACCCCGAGTTCTATAACGCCAACCGCCAGACTGTTGAAGGGGCCGTCAGCGCGCTGCAGACGGCCTATCAAAACAGCTTCTTCCCGCATCAGAAGGCCAGTTGGGAGAGCCACCCCAACAACGTCGGCCACAAGAACTCGGCCGGCTGTTTCCGTTGCCACGACGGAAAGCACCTGGACGCCTCCGGTCAGGCCGTCCGCCTGGAATGCAATTTGTGCCACTCGATTCCGGTGGTGGCCAGCCAGAATGATCTGGTGAGCGACATCGAGATCAGTCGCGGCCCGGAACCGCAGTCGCACCTGAATGCTAACTGGATCAGCCTGCACCACGACGCGTTCGATCCGTCCTGTTCGAATTGCCACACCACAGGCAACCCTGGCGGGACGGACAACAGTTCGTTCTGCTCCAACAGCGCGTGCCACGGGGGCGTTTGGGAGTACGCCGGGTTCGACGCCCCGGGACTGCGGCAGATCCTCTCCGCCCAGCTGCCACCGACGCCCACGCCTGCTCCGACGACCCCGGCCCAAGCTGCCCTGACATACGACGGCGCCATCGGCCTCCTGTTCCAGACACGCTGCGGGGCATGTCATGGAACTTCGGCCACTCAAGGTCTCAATCTGACGACATACACGGGCGCAATGGCTGGAAGCAAGAACGGCCCGGTCATTGTCCCGGGCGATCCGGCGGCCAGTCTCCTCGTCCAAAAGCAGTCGGGGGCTGAGGCACACTTCGGCCAGTTGTCCCCGGAGGAACTCCAGCGTGTCGTTGAATGGATCGACGCTGGGGCGCCCGAAGAATAAGGCGCCGCGTCGGCCAACGTTTCAGGTTGGCACGCGATCAATGCCGCAATCAGCCTCGCCCTTGGAGGTGACTCGATCATGAAGGAAACCAAACGCTTCGGCCGCCGCCAGTTCTTGAGCGCGATCACCTGGGGCATCGGCGCTCTAATCAGCGCCGGTCTGGGAATCCCGGGCATCGCCTACATCATCGGCCCGGCGGTGCAGCAGAAGGACATTCAGAATTGGATCCGCCTTGGTGCGACCTCCAAGGTAGAGCTCGGGACGCCAACCTTATTCAAGGCACGCGTCAGCCGCAAGACCGGCTGGATCGAGAACGAGGCGGAGATCTCGGCCTACGTGCGGACTGACAACGGCCGCGATTTCGTCGCCATGTCGAATATCTGCACCCATCTCGGTTGTCGGGTCCGTTGGGTGAGCGGCCAAGAGGAGTTCTTCTGCCCCTGCCACAACGGTGTCTTCGACAAAGACGGGAATGTCGTGTCCGGGCCGCCCCCCCGACCGCTCGACCGCTTTGAGGTCAAAGTCGAGGACGACCAGCTCTTCATCCTGGGAGGTTGAGCATGGCGGCGAGAGTCGGCGATTGGCTTGAAGAAAGAGTGGGGTGGCGCCGGGTGTGGGAAGCGATCTTCCTGCGGAAGGTGCCGAAGGTCAATTGGGCCTATACCCTGGGGAGCGCTGCGCTCTTCCTGGCCGTCAATCAGGTCGTAACGGGGATCCTGCTCACGATCTACTACGTCCCTACGCCCGATCATGCCTACGACAGCGTGCAGTACATCACCGGCCAGGTGCCCGCCGGCTGGCTGATTCGCGGCCTGCATCACTGGGGGGCAAGCGCCATGGTCGTTCTGGTCGGCCTGCACATGCTGCGGGTGATTCTCCATGGGGCGTACAAGTTCCCGCGCGAGGTGACCTGGTTTACCGGCGTCTTCCTCTTGCTGGTCGTCATCGGCTTCGGCTTCACCGGCTACCTGCTGCCCTGGGATCAGAAGGCCTTCTGGGCGACAATTGTCGGAACGCGCATCGCCGGGGTGACCCCGCTCGTTGGGGATTGGATTCTGCGCGTGATGCGCGGGGGAGAGGATCTCTCCGCGGTGACCCTGGCTCGCTTCTTCGGGGTGCACGTCTGGGTCTTGCCTGTGGCCCTGATAACTCTGATCCTGATCCATTTGTACCTTGTGATCCGGATCGGGATCAGCGCAGCCCCGAAGAGGGGGGAGTGACCGATGAACGAACAAGATAGGAAGAAGTATCTGGAAGAGTATCGACAGGCCAAGGAGAAGGGTCCGGCTTTCTTCCCCGATGTCATCGTGAAAGACGCCATCGTGTCCTTCGCGGTTTTCTTGGCCCTGGTGGCATTGGCTTATTTCGTCGGGGCGCCGCTGGAGGAGCGGGCCAATCCGGCCGACACTGCATACACCCCGCGGCCAGAGTGGTACTTCCTATTCCTCTTCCAACTCTTGAAGTACTTCCCGGGGAAGCTGGAAGTGATCGGGGTCATTATCCTCCCGACACTGGCAATCCTCCTGCTCTTGCTGCTCCCCTTCCTGGATCGCTCCCCCTTGAGACACGCGCTCAGTCGACCGATCATCACCGGTGGGGTTGCGTTGGTCGTGGTCGCTGTCGGTCTGTTGAGCGTCCAGGCCGTGCGTGAGGCGCCGCCCCCCGCGGAGACCTCGCTCGGCGATCCGACAGCGGCCCTTTATGCCAGGAACTGCGCCGGATGTCACGGCCCGGCGATCAGCCTCCCGCCGGTGACCAACCTGCATGCCGTCATCGCCCAGGGCAAGCACGAGGGCATGCCGGCCTGGAGCGCCGATCTAACCAGCGACGAGATCGACGCCCTGGCAGGCTTCATCTTGTCCCCTGGCGGAAGCAGCCTGTTCACCACCAACTGCGCCAAGTGTCACCAGGCCGCCGAGCTGGTCGCCAGCGATCCTCTCGAATTGAAAGCCGCACTCCAGCAAGGATCGGATTATCCACCGCATACAGGCCTTGAAATCCCCCAGTGGACGCAGACGTTGAGCGCCGAAGAGCGCACGGCCTTGCTGAACTTCCTCGTCGCCCCGGACGGCCAACGGTTGTTTGCCGTCAACTGCGCCCCGTGTCACGGGCGGTCCGTCCCCTTCTCCGGAGACGAGACGGCCCTGCGCCAGATCATCCAACAGGGCGGCATGCACCTGGAAATGCCGCCGTGGCGGGCGCGGTTGAGCTCGGCCGAGCTGGAAACTCTGGCGAACTACGTCGTCAACCCGTCCAGCGCGCCCGGAGGACAGGAGCTCTTCTCTCGTTTCTGCACGGAGTGTCACGGGCAGCGCCTCCCGGCCGTGACGGATCTGAAGCAGGCCAGTGAAGCCATTGCCACCGGCGGCGGGCATGAAACCATGCCCGTTTGGGGCGACATCCTGACCGCCGAACAACTCGATGCTCTGGTCAGTTACACCCTGGAGGCTGCTCGCGGCGCGCCGACAGAGCTCGGTCAAGATCTCTTCTCCAAGAACTGCTCCATCTGCCATGGCGACTTTGGCGAAGGCGGGCCAAACCCAACAAGGCCGGGCGACATCATCGCTCCGATCAGCTCGGCAGAGTTTCTGCAAACGCGCGACGACGCGACCCTGCGCGCGATCATCTCCCAGGGCCAACCCAACTTCGGTATGTCGCCCTTCGGTGCGGCCTTCGGCGGGCCCCTGAGCGACGAGGAGATCGACGCTCTCGTTGCCTACATCCGCTCCTGGGAGGCAAAGCCCCCCGTCGAGCTTCCACCCGAAGTCGTGGCCCGACCGCTCTCGATCGAAGGCCCCGATATCTACGCCGAGGTCTGCGCCCAATGTCATGGGCCGAAAGGTGAGGGCGGGATCGGCCCGTCGCTCAGCGATCCATCGTTCCAGGCGAAGAATACGGATGAGGACCTCTTCAACACCATCAATCTGGGACATGAGGCGTCGGCCATGATCGGTTGGGGGGAGATCCTGAGCGCTGATCAGGTTCACCAGCTGGTGACGTACATCCGCCAGCTGGCCGAGGCCGGCACCGGCCAACCCCCGAGCGCGGTCTCGTTCAAAGCCGATGTCCTTCCCATCTTTGAAGCGAAGTGCGCCGTCTGCCACGGGTCTCTCGGAGGCTGGGACGCCTCAAGCTATCAATCAGTGATCGAGAGCGGAGATAATGGGCCTGTCGTCAGACCTGGTGATGCCGAAGGCAGTCTGCTCGGCCAGAAACTGCTCGGCACACAGACCATCGGAGGGCTGATGCCACCCGGCGGCGAGCTGCTGCAAAGCGAGGTCCAGACGATCCTCGACTGGATTGCCGCCGGCGCCCTGGATAACTAGGAGTGCATACTGGGGCACGGTGCACATGCGCCTCCCTGCCTCGGATGTCGCCGTGCAAACGCGAGTTGCGATCGACAGCGATACGGGGCTGGGCTGAATGGCGTGCTTTGTGGGCGACACACGCCGAAACTCACAGACACCCACCCCTGCAAGGCAGGTTGAAGGGGGATGCGGGCTGAACCCGCCCGGCGGCGGTTGCCACCTCACGGCCATAGTGTGTGCATGCCAAGGCGAGCACCGCGAGAGAGCAACAAGTGAAGATGGATCGCGGTCGTTTCCCCTTCGCTAGGCTCCGGCGCAGCCTGCGCGCTCGCGTTGCGCTGGGGGTTGCGCTCCCGGTCATGCTCGCCTTGAGCTCACTCTCTCTCGCCCACTACTTGCGGGAGCGCGCCTTACTCGAAGGGCAGCTGCGGATGACGGGAACTCAGCTCGGTCAGATCCTCACCGGGAGTCTTCGCCGGGCGATGTTGGCCAACGACAACCAGATGATCGCGGCAGTATTGAAAGATGTCGGCGACATGGAGACGATTGACCGGGTGCGTATCGTCGACACCGCGGGCGTTGTCCGGATGGACAGTCAGTCGACGGATCTTGGGCAGCAGAAACTGACTGACCAGCCCGGCTGTTTGGAGTGTCATGTCGATCCTCCGGAATCCCGACCACGGACCGCACTGCTCACGACAGTCAGCGGGATCATGCGCATCGCCACCCCGATCGACAATGAACCTGCCTGCTCAGGCTGCCATGCCGAATCCAGCAGCCACCTTGGCGTTGTCCTGGCCGACGTGCCGCTGCAGGCCATCGAGCAGGATCTGATCCACGACCTCGAGACCGACCTGGCTATCTCGGTCGGGATCACCCTGCTCGTGACCATCGGCGTGTACCTGCTTGTACACCAGTCTGTCGTGCGCAGGGTGGAGAGCTTCCGACCCCCGCTGGCCGCGTTCGCCGCCGGTGATCTCAGCGCCCGTCTGCCGGACCAAGGACGCAATCCGGACGAGTTGGGTCAGCTCGCCGGCGCTTTCAACCACATGGCAGACGACCTTGAACGGCACAACCGTGAGCAAGCTGAGCGGACGAAGCTCCGTCAGCGGGCAATCGTCGAAGAGCGCGATCGCATCGCACGCGAGCTCCATGACGGCATTGCCCAGCTTCTCGGATTCGTCAACAACAAGGCGATGGCAGTCCGGCTCATGCTCAGGAAACAACAGACTGCGGAGGCCGATCTCCAGTTGCAGCAGCTAGAGGAAGCCTCGCGCGAGCTGTTCACCGACGTTCGGGAGGCGATCCTCGGGCTGAGGACCACCGACAAGACCGGCGCAGGTCTCTCCAACGCCCTCCATGACTACGCTCTTCATTTCAGCCGGCTGAGCGGAATCGCGATTGAACTGTCCATCGGCCCGGGGGTTGAAGGAGCCGGGCTCAACACCGAGGCCGAACTGCAATTGCTGCGCATCATCCAAGAGGCTCTGACGAACGTGCGCAAGCACGCTGCCACTAGCCGAGCCGCGATTGTCCTGCAGGCAAGTGAGGGGATCCTCGACCTGGCCATCACGGATCATGGCGCCGGTTTCTGGCCCGCAGCGATGGAAGCCGATCCTCCGCAGGGCTATGGATTGAGCACGATGCGGGAACGGGCCGAATCGATCGGGGCGACCTTCGAACTCACCTCGGCCCCCGGAGAGGGCACGCGCATCTCCGTCCATACTCCGCTTGGGAGGAGATAAGGTCTTGCGCGTATTGGTCGCGGATGACCACTCTCTGTTCCGCGATGGCGTGGTCAGCTTGCTCGAGGCCGCAGGCTTCGAGGTCGTGGGGCAAGTGGGAGACGGCCTGGCGGCCGTCGAGGCCGCGGTTGAGTTGAGGCCGGATCTGGTCCTGATGGACATCACCATGCCGAAGCTCGGCGGGCTCGAGGCGCTGCGCCGAATGAGGGACGAGGCGCCTGAGGTCCAGGTGGTCATGCTTACCGTATCCGACCAGGACAGTGACCTCCTCGCATCGATCCGGTTCGGCGCAAAGGGATTCATTCACAAGAGCCTCAGCGCTCAGGAGTTCCTCGAGATGATCTCTGGGCTTGAGCGTGGCGAGGCCGCCATGAGCCGAAAAACGGCTGCTCGCCTGATTGCTGGTCTGGGTAGTGAGCCGGCCCCGCGGCTCGATGATCGGCCCCGACTTACCCCGCGCGAAACCGAGCTCCTAGAGCTGGTGGCGAATGGTCTCTCCAACAAAGCCATCGCTCAAGCTCTCTCGGTGACCGAGAACACGGTCAAGTACCACATCCGTAACATTCTCCAAAAACTGGGGGCCCAAAACCGCACCGAGGCCGTCGCCCATGCGTTGCGAGCTGGGCTCTTCAAGGCCGGCAGGTGAGACTGCCCCCCGCCGACGGGGCAGCGTGCTTCGGCAATTGGGGCTAGAAGCCCACCCATACGGGTAGGGGCGACCCTACCCTGCGACTACCCGAAGGTGGCGCCTGAACAGGCCGCCGGAATGTTGCTAAATGTACTCATCTTGCGCTAATCTATCTGCAATCATGGTCCGCCTCGTGGTTCCCGGGGGTGGGAGTGTCACGCCCACGCGTCGTCGTGCTAACGTCCCATTCGATGTTCACCGAGGGTATCGCTACCCGGCTGGGCCAACACCTGGATCGGATCGATCTCGAGCTTGTGGACAGCCGGGATTCGAATTGTCTTGCGAAAATCCGCGAGGCACGACCAGCGGTGATCGTGTTGGAAGTCAATGATGAAAACGTCGAGCGGTTTTGCCCGCTCAGCGAAATCCTGGCGGCTACGCCCGAGGTCAAAGTCTTCCGGCTCGATCCGGACTTTGATCGGATCCACGTGGTCACCGGCGAGCTCAGGAGCGTGAACGAGCCGGCGGATCTGATAAGCATGCTTCTCCCGCCGGGTTAGACGGATTGGGCAGGGCTCAAATGCCCCGGCGGGGATCGGCACCTGCCAGGAAGGAGGCTGCGCCCAAAGAAAACAGATCTTCGTGTGACCAAGTCCTATCGAGATCGGCAGAGGAGAATGCATCAATGGGAAGAAGACTCATCGTAATTGGCTTGGCTCTAGCCGGCGCAGCTCTTGTTCTGGCAGCCTGCGCCGGGGCGGCCGGTCCTGCTGGGCCGGCGGGGCCGGCGGGGCCAGCGGGACCTCAAGGTCCGGCCGGCGCGGCCCCGGCTGCCGCCGATCTGACCTGCACCCAATGCCACAATGACACCACCTTGATTGTCTCCAAGGAAGCGCAGTTCAGAAAGTCCTCGGTCCATGGGACGGGCGAGTCCTTTGTGAGAGGTGAAGGCACCGACTGCGCCGGCTGTCACGGCACAGAAGGGGCCAAGGCGCGTATCAACGCTGGCCTACCCCCGCATGATCCGTCGGTTGTTGGCATCGTGAACGTCTCGCCGTTTGACTGCCGTACCTGCCACAACATCCACACGACGTACACCAAGGCCGACTTCTCCCTGACGGGTGGTGAAGCGCCGGTGGTGTTAGAAATGACCGGCGGTACCTTCGATGGTGGTGCAGGCAACCTGTGCGCCAACTGCCACCAGGTCCGCAACGCAGCGCCCACCGTCACCGGAGGAAACGTTGAGGTTACCTCCAGCCGGTTCGGCCCCCACTATGGCATACCCGCCCCGATGTTGCTCGGCGAAGGCGGACTCGGTGTGACCGGCAGCCCAAGCCCCCACTACGCGGGGGTCAAGGAAACCTGCGTCGCCTGCCACATGGGAGAGGAATTCAACCACACCTACGAGCCCGATGTGGCTCGCTGCCAGGCCTGCCATGCTGATGCCGAAGACTTCGACATGGACGGCACGCAGACGGAAGTCACGGCGATGGTCGACGAACTCCATGCCATATTCGTCGCCAAGAAACTGTTGGATCCGGAGACCGATCTATGGGGGATCTACGACCCGGCGACTGGTAAATGGAGTAATCCCTCCGCAAATGCTCCCTTGACAGTTCCCGAAGCGGTCGCCAACGCGATGTGGAACTACAAATTCGTAGTCTACGATAAGAGCATGGGCGTCCACAACTCGGACTACACCAAGGCGCTGCTGGAAGCGGCGTTGGCAGCCATGAAGTAGCTCAGGCTCCAACCGGGGATCGAGAGGGCCACCCTTGCCCATCCCCGGAGATCGATGTCGATCCATACAAGAAGTCGGACGGCTTCGCCGTCCGACTTCTTGTTCGTACAAGCCTCGATGGTGGGTTCAGTCGGCGGCCGAAGTGGCCAGCTGCGGCAACGCGTGCGCTTCCAAGACTTCCTGATGATCGACGACATTCAGATAGCGAGCCCCCAGGGTGAATGCCATGAGGCCGTACGCAATCACGCCCGCGCCTGCCAGGGTCTCGATCAGCGAAGGAACATAGTCTGTGTAGCGGGCGACGATCTCCTGAGGCAGATAGGTTAACACGATGAGCTGGCCTGCCAGGTTCGTGTCCCAGCGGTAGGCCGCCACCCCGCCGATGATCATCAGAAGTGCGATCATCCTGAGCACGGGCACTCTGCGCAAACTCGGCCGCAGCAACACGATCATCGGCACGATGATGCCCAGGATGATCTCCCCGACCCAGAAGTTGAAAGACAGAGGGCCTTGTGTCAGCAATCGCAGCCCCTCCGTCCGGCCAGGGGAATAGGTGTAGGTCATCGAAAGCGCGTCCCAGAACCGCAGGTACAAATACCCCATCAGGACCCAGCCGATGAGGCCCGAGACCTTCTCCAACAGAGCATCGTTGATGTGCACCCGCGTCGAAAGCCGACCGGCCAGCATCGATGACAGGACGGTCAACGCCGGCCCGCCGGCCATCGCCGAGACGATGAACAGTACAGATAGGTCGGGGCGATACCAGATCGGTCTTGCCTTGAGCACGCCGTAGGCCGCCCCAAGCGACGATTGGTGCAAGAGAGACAATCCCAGCCCGGCGATCGCCAGATAGGGGGCGTATTGGTGGATATTCTGTAATGTCGTCGCTACTCGCGGCCAACGACCCTGAAACCAGGCGGCGCTGCCGAGGATCGGCGCTGATTCCAGAGTCAGGACCGTCAGGTACAGCGTGACGCACATCGTGATTTCCCACAGAACGGAGTGGGGATTCCAGAATACCATCGGGTGCCAGAAACGATCCGGCCGCCCGATATCGAGGAGCAGAGTCAGGACGGCCATCGAGTACCCGATCAGACCGATAAACGTCGCGGTGCGGGCGATGGGCTGGTAGCGCTTGAGATCGAGTAGATACACCGCGGCGCAGAGCAAGAACGCGCCGGCGCTCATGGCGATCGCTGACAGATCGATGGTGATCCACAGTCCCCACGGGACAAGGTCCGTCAGATTGGTCACCACCAGGCCGCGGGTGAAGACCACGACCCCAGCGACGGCTCCAGCCAGCATGACCGCCGCCAGGCCTGTGACCCAGACGTGGAAGATGTTCAGCTTGACCTTTCGGCCCCAAGCCCTCATCCCGCCACCTCCTCTTTGCGCGTCGGCAGGTAATACACCTGCGGGCCCGTCCCCAGATCCTCACGCAACCGGTAGGCGGGATACCGCCGAAGGAGCTGACTGACCTCGGACTCGGGGTCATTCAGATCCCCGAAGACGCGGGCCTTGGTCGGGCAGACGACCACGCAAGCTGGTGTTGCCTGCGGGTCTCTCCCGGGGTGCAATCCGAGCTCGAGCCCGCGATCGATCCTCTGGTAACAGAACGTGCACTTCTCGACCACGCCGCGCGGTCGCCGGTCGACCTCGGGCTCGCCCCATCTCGGCACTTCCGGATTGGGCCCGTCGAAAGCTTCCCAGTTGAAGGCACGCGCCCCATACGGACAGGCGACTTCGCAGTAGCGGCACCCGATACACCGGTCGTAGTCCATCATCACGATGCCATCGGGTCGGTGATAGGTCGCCTGCACCGGGCAGACCTCGACGCACGGCGCGTGCTCACAATGCATGCACGGTCGTGGCAGGTAGACCGGTTCCCCGCCGTAGTTCCCGGCCTCGATGACCCTGTTCCAGGAAATGTCGGGCGAGACATCATTCGTGGCCCGGCAGGCCAGGGTGCAGTAGCCGCAGCCGATGCACTTCGTCTGGTCGATCACCATGCCCCAGCGGTGGGGGCTCGATTCGCCGGTTTCGGAGGCCGAAGCCCGAGCCACCAGGCGCAGGCCGAGCGTGGCCGAGACGCCGGCGGCCAGGGCCTTGAGGAAGCTGCGTCTGCCGACGATTGCCTCACTCATCGTCGGCCTCTCTTTCGATTTCATCCCCTTCCTGGCGCAGCCGCCGATACCAACGCTCGAGCCATGGAGCCAGGATCATCCCGCTCGCCATCCCGATCAGCCCCGACAGCGCCGCGAAGCCGACCGGGCTGACAGGGCTGGGCTCCGGCTGCACCGAGAGGGTCTCAACCGAGGCCATGGCGTCCGCAGGTTCAGGCGTCGGCCTGTCCGGGTGCACGGCGACGGGATCGTGCATCTGGTACGCATGGCAGGTGTTGCACGTTGTCAGCTTGACATTGAAGCTGTGGTCGCGTACGGCATGCCCTTCGCCTTCTTTGCCATCCAGCGTCGCCAGGTGACAGTCGGCGCAGCTCAGGCCAACCTGGCTGTGCTGCGAATGGGCAAAATTGGAAGCACGCTCACGATGGCAGCTTGCACACAGGGCCGAGCTGTCGGCCTTCTTCAGCGTCGCCGCATGCGGATCATGGCATCCGGTGCAGGCAAGATCCGTTTCACGATGCTTGCTGGCCTGCCACTCGAACATCGTCTCGGTGTGGCAGCTCCCGCACAGCTTCGCCGATCGGTCTGCCGGCATCGGGTCCTGAGGATGGTTGGCCGGCACAGGGCTGTGACACGCCTCACACGATATCCCTTCGGCTTTCCAGGTGTCGCTGACAGGGTCGTACCCGGTAGTGTGGCACGCCAGGCACTCGCGTGGTTCTCCCTGTTCCTCCCAGGCAGTCCGGAAGGTGGGATCGACCGTCGCGTGCCCATGGGCCCCTTCCACCCAGGCTTCCTTGACCTCCGAGTGACAAGTCTGGCAAGGGACGTCCGGCGGGACCCCCGTCTGGATTGAGTCGCCGGCGCCGGCCATGGCCGCGGTAAACAGGGCCACCGGTAACGCCACCCCCAGTCCCACAACTATGCGCAAGGTCCATCTGTTCATGCTATGCATCTCCTCGGAACATGAGCCTTAAGCCGCGAGCGGAGCCGGGACTTCCCTGAACACGTGACATGTCAGACAAGAATCAGGAAGCCGTCCACCGGTCTCTCGGAACACTTGCCAGCACGGGATGTCAGTCCGACCGAAAGCCGGGCAACTCTCTCGTTCTTCCGCCGGACAGTCGCGGGTTTCCCAGCAACGAACCTGGTGCGCCGCCGCGCCCAGCGAGTGCGCCCGCTGCCGGAGTGCCTCACTTTCAGCCTGCCAATGCGCATCTAGCCGCCGCAGCCCCCAGGCAGCGAGGGCGGTCAAACCAAGCGGGAGACCGAAGCGGATGACCAGGCCGGTCAAGACTGCAATGAGCGCCGCTAGTTCTTCCATGTTCTCCACCTTACCCTGTTCGCATCGCTCGGTTGTGCCGGCGCTCGGCAATCGTTCCCAGGAGGAGCAAGAGACCAAGTGGCAGCACGATCCGCAAGATCGTCAGAGTTGAGATCACCAGTAGTCCTTCCATCGGAACCTCCTGTGCCCCGTCTTTCTGGTTCAGCATCAGCCTAGCCCGCGCCACTCTCCAGGTAAATCCGGGAGCCGCCCGATCTTCTGCATAGGCATCCAACCCACGTTTCGCCCTTACGCGTGGGTTCTGGAGCCCATCCAATCGGTTAAGGGTCCTCTGCGCGTGGGTAAGACCACCCAAGCCAAGCCTATTATTGAGACCGCGAGGACTGCCCACCTGGGCCTGCGCCGCTCTGGCCTGGCCGCCGGGAGAGGCAGGTCAGGGAGCGAAGTCGAAGGATGCATCCTGAGCCCCTCGACCTCGCTCGGGTTGAACTCCGTCGAAGGAGGCTGCGGGAGCTACCGAACGAAGCCGAAGCGAGGCCGCCGCGAGCGAGACGGCAGCCAGCCGGTGTGAGATGGGTAGAGCCTGATCAGTCGAAGCAGTTGGGGGAGGTGGGGCTGCAACGGAGGCGAGGTGCAAATGCTGACGGGGCTGAGTCGGGCCGATCTACGCCTGGATGATCCCCTTGCGGATGGCGTATTTCACGAGTTCCGTTCGCGAGTGAAGATTGAGCTTGCGCATGATGTTCTCGCGGTGACGGGCCACGGTCTTGGGGCTGATCCCCAGGGTCTCGGCAATCTCGGTGTTGCTTGCACCGTCTGCCAGATGCCCCAGGACTTCTTCCTCGCGCTGCGTGAGTCCGTCGAGGGTCCGTTCTCCGCGTGAAGTAGATTCTTGCGTGAGATAGTCGTGGACCAGGAATTTCGCCAGGGAGGGATAGAGATAGACCTCGCCGCTGGCGGCGGCCCGAATCGCCGTCAGCAACTCCTCCGGCGCCGCCCGCTTCGGCACGTATCCACTCGCCCCGGCCTCGAGCATCTTGAAGAAGTACTCCTCATCCTCGTGGATGGTCAGCGCGACGATCGCGATCTCCGGGTGCAGCGACTTGATTTCACGAGCGGCATCGATCCCGGAAAGGTCGGGTAACCCAATGTCCATCAGGACTACATCTGGATGGAGGCGGCCAAGCAAATCGAGGGCTTCCCGCGCCGTCCCCGCCTCACCCGCGATCTCGACGTCGGCCTCGCCCTCGAGGAGCATGCGCAGCCCCGATCGTACAACCGCGTGATCATCGACCAGCAACAGGCGAATTGCCATCTCCAGCCTCTGGTGCTTGATTATAGGGTATCCTCACCTCGACACGCGTTCCGGCACCGGGGCTCGAATCAACCCGCAGCTGGCCTCCGAGCAGGCTGGCCCGCTCCTCCATTCCGATCAAGCCCCATGCCCTGCGCTCCGGCGTATCGATCCGGTTGTTGTCGAATCCACAGCCGTCATCCTCGACCTGGAGCCCGACGACCTCAGCGGCATAGTCCAGCCGGATGTTTACCTTGTTCGCCCTGGCATGTTTGATGACGTTGTTGAGAGCCTCCTGAGCCACGCGGAACACGGTCGTCTTCACGACGGACGGAATCTGCCTCTCTTCACCACGCACCTGGACGGCGATCTCGAGGGGGACCCGGTTCTGGATCTCGCCCGCGTACCAGCGCAGCGCGGCTGGCAGCCCCAGGTCATCCAGGTGCGATGGTCGCAGATCGGAGATGAGCCGCTGGAGCTCGTCCAAGGAGCGGGCGGCAAGGGTCTCCAACTGACGCAGGTTCTTGACGCCTTTCTCATCGTTGGCCAGGGTCGTGGAAATCCCGCGCAGCCCCAGGCCGATGGCCGTCAGCGCCTGCCCGGTCTCGTCGTGCAGTTCGCGGGCGATCCTTTGCCGCTCGGCCTCCTGGGCCGCCACGACCCGCCGCAGCAGCTCGCCTCTTAACGCTTCTCTCCGCTGCGACTCCTCCAGCCGGGCCGACTGCAGGACGGCGATCTGGCGCTGCGTCTCAACCTCGAACGACCGCAAGAATCGCATGACGAAGAGCGCCGCCACGACGGCCGTCCCGGCACGCACGACCTGGACCGGGATCCCGAATAGTGATTGGAACAGCTCCTGGTTGATCACGTTCGATGGGAAGAGGGGGCTTGCCCGGCTGAAGGTCTGCCCGATCAAACCATACCAGGCAAAGGCCACTGCCGCCCACAGGCTGTCCCGCCCGAACTGGGCCAAGCCGGCCTGGCGGAAGGCACGTTGTTGGGCGATCAGACCAGCGCAGGCGATCAACGCCGAAGGCAGCCCGAGAACGTAACGCGTCCACACATCGGCCACCGTCCACAATACGTCCTCTCCAGAATAGCGACCGCGCAGGGCAAGCAGCCCGAAGCCCCAGATAGCGGCCTGAATGAGTGGCACCAGCAAACTGACGCGCCGCCAACGGTCGGTGGGTGAGAGAAGAGAAGCCCCGAAGGCTCCCAGCGAAAGGAATGAGAAGGCCAAGATCGCCAGCCTTAGGCCTTCCCAGGCAAGGCCCGCCGAAACCTGCAACGGCACGATCTGCAGGCTTAGGAACATCTCAAGCCATTCGTGGATCCCGTGGAGCAGGCCGAAGCCCGCCAGCGGCCGTAAGGCATGTCGAAGCCCCGCATCCATGCCGCGGCCGACCTCGAGCGTGATGGCCAGTCCCATGCTGAAGAAGGCCAGCCCGTAGAGGAAGAAGATCAGGGGAATTGCGGACTCGTTAAACATGATCTGGCTGCACGGCTACTGCCGCAGCCGTACGCCACAGGTCCTACAGAACCGATCGCTCGCGGTCGCGCGCGTCCCGCAATTGTGGCAAAACACTGGCGAGGCGTCGATCTCCCCAACCTCCTGCGGCGAGGCCAAGCGGGATGTCCGATGTCGCTGTCGGCCGGTGGTCGCCCCGGCAGCCCGGCTCAGACGCAAATACCAGACCCCGCCTGCTGCCAACAGGATGATCCCGAAGATCAACGGGATCCACGGCAAGTACTGGCGAAGATCCGGCGTGCTACCCTGGGTCGATTCAGGCCGGGTGGGGGGAAGGCTCAGCAGATCCGCCGACAAATCTGAGGTGGCCTTGACGTAGCTGAGCTCGATCTGGGTGCCGGATAAGGCTGCATCGGGTCCGAGGTCCCTCATGTAGTAGGTCAATCCGTCCTGGCGTGCGGCCTGGGATTGCGGTGGAGGAACGAGAGTGACCTGATCCGATCCAATGGGCCCCTGAACCTCATAGCTCAGGTTCCTCAGACCGTCGGCACCTGGCCACTCAAAAGTGAAGCGGCGCAACTGCCCGTCAAGAGTCAATGGACTGTAGTATTCGATCTGAAGCGTGAGGCTCTCCGCCTGGACCGAGATCGTCGTCCACTCACCGCTCACCTGGGGTGTGAACTGGGCGTTCACCAGAGCTCCCGTCGAGTCGGTCATCGCTACGGCCGCCGGGTCGCCGACGGATGCGGGAATGGGCAGACTCACGTTAGTGGGCAGTTCGGTCGCGGGATCGAGATGCACGCGGTAAATCACCAGCATGGAACGGCGGTCGTACTCAGGCCACAACGCGACCTGGAGCTCGGTGATCGAGGGAGATGTCTGAGCCCTCACCGGGAGCGCCGGCGCGGACAGGCCAAGCAATGTCAGCAGGACCAACCAGCGCTTCACACGATGCATGACATCCCGGTCAGGCGCGGCGGTAGTATACGACCAGACCGATGACGATCAGCACAGCGACGACCCCCAGGAGGATCAAACCGATCGTCAACGAGATCGGGCCCGGGCTGGCCGGAGCCGGTGTGGGAGCACTCTCGACCGGGCTCAAACTCAGGATGTAGGCGGTCACATCCTCGATCTGCTCGTCACTCAGCGGGCCGCCCTTGGAGCTCGCCCAGGCCGGCATCGGCGAGCCACTTACGCCATCGCTGACAAGGCCGGCGATATACGCCGCAGGTTCGTTGACCGGCCAGTCCTTGGCCAGCGTCCGACCGATGCGCCCCTGGCCTTGATCGCCGTGACATACGGCACAGTTGGCTTGATAGACTACTGCCCCCGCCGAGGGATCACCTGCCACGTTGGGCAAGGGTTGAATGACCGGCGCCCGATAGGTGGGGAGCGGGGCGATTGGCTGTGTGCCGCCGAAGGCGCTCACAATGTAGGCGGAGATATCGGCGATGTCCTGTTCCGAAAGCGGACCCCCCTTGGCCTCACTCCACGCAGGCATGACGCTTCCCGGTACACCCTGGCTGATCGTCTGGCGGAGGGTGGCCGACACATCGATACCGGGGAATGATTCGAGGCTCGCCCCGATGCGTCCTTCTCCATCGACGCCGTGGCAGACGGCGCAGTTCTCGACAAACAGCTGTCCACCTCTCTCCGGATCACCCGGATCGGTTTGTGCGAAAGCCGCGCCGGCGAACAAGGCCAGACCGAACGCTGCCAGCAATGGCAAGGAATAACGCGCGCGCATCGCTCTCCTCCATTGGGCCGGCCGCGCTCCCCCAGCTACTGCCGGACAGGTTGATTGTACTTGTAAGACCTCGCGGGCAATAGTGACATCCGCACCCGCGCTGGGAGGCTCACGCAATCGGCGCCGCCGCCTCATGTGAAGCGACGGCGCCGGTCGTTCCTCCAGATAGATACCCGGCTTTCAGCGAAGCGACAACAAGTACGCGACCAGATCAGCCGCGTCCTGCGGGGTAAGCCGCTGACCGTAGTTGGCCGGCATCAAGTCCGGCCCAAAGCCCTCGACAACGTACGCGTTCGGCGAGACGATTGACTCGAGCAAGTACAGCTCGGGTGTGGTTGCATGTCCGGTGTAATCGGCCTGACCGATTCGGGTCGCCGCTCTGTCACCGATCCCCGGTGTGTCACCGCTCGGCAGCCAGGCCGGTCCCGTGGCCGCAAGGATGTGGCATCCCACGCAGCCCAGGTTGCCCTCGGCGAGCGACTTGCCCTGGTCGGCGTTCCCCGCTGGCAGCGCAACTGTGATATCTGTCCCGACCACTTCACCCACAGGCGCTGCAGTAACCTCGGCACCTGCTTGCAGCGCCCGATCCTGCCAATTCATGACGTAAGCTACGAGGGAATCGATCTGGTCGTCCCGCAAGGGCCCTCCGAAGCGCTGCGACCAAGTCGGCATCCGCTGCGGATAGTTGGTGCCTGCGCTCGGCACCGGCCGGCCCGAGCTGATCGTCGCCCGAACGTAATCCTGCACGGTGCCGGCGAAACCGATGGCGCTCAGCCGGCTCCCGTTGAACAGATCCGCGGCGTTGATTGCCGGGGCCACGCCATCGATCCCTTCTCCCTGGGCACCGTGGCAGGGCCGGCAGCTGTTCTCGAAGATCAGCGCTCCGGTCTCGATCTGCCGCGCCTGATACGACGTCGTGAACTCGGCCATGCGCCGCGGTTCTCCGACCGCCACGATGGCCAGAACGATAACCATTGCCACCACGCTCAGAGTTCCAAGGGCAATCTGCCACTTCATGGCCTACTCTCCTTGCCCGTAGTCGCTGTTGCGATGAAGGAATGCCGTCTGACTGAACTCATGGGGTTGGTTTGTGGCCACGTCGGTCCAGACGACCCTGAGCGTGACTTTCTTCAAATCCGTTTGCCAATCCTCGACGACCATGATGCCTTCGACAGCCTGGCGGTCGGCGGTCTGCACCCGGGTGAGCTCTTCGCCAAAGGTGTGCAGCAGCTCACGCATGGCCGGCGTCGGTGCCTGCCGCCAGTCGGCGGCCTGGTAGCTCCCCAGAACGAGCTGACCCCACGGCGCCAGCCGCAAGGGGCCGGGTTGCGTTTGTGGCAGGAGAGCAGCCACCGCCTCCTGATCCGGCGAGGTGGGGACAGCGTAATGAGGCGTCCCCATGAAGGAGAGAATAGCCAGCAGGATGACGAAGGAGATCCCCGCCGAGAGCCCGATCCTTCGATCCCCATACCTGCGGCTCGGGCCGACCTCCACGTACGGAAGGCTCACGAGCAAGCCGATGAGTGCCGTCGGGAGGATCACTCCCCACAGGACCTTGTCCCCGAGCTTGAGCATCCCTTGCAGCCACAGGAAGTACCAGGGAGAGGTTATGTGCAGCGGGGTCACGAGCGGGTCGGCGTGCGGCTCGAGCGGGGCGTGGAACACAAAGGCTGAATAGGCCACGAGCAGGAGCGTCAACCCCGAAACGTACCACACCTCCCGCGTGAGGATGGTCGGCATGAAGTAGGTCCGCGTATCCATCGGGATCTTACGGGCTGTGTCCTCGCCGACGTTTTCCGCTCCGGGCGGCAGACTGTGCCCATGGATGATGACCTTATAGTAGTGCACCCCCAGGGCCAGGACGCCGGCCAATGGCAGGGCGATGACATGCAGCAGGTAGAACCTCAATAGCCCACCGGGGCCGAACTCCGGTGCCCCGCGCACGATCAGGTTGAGGTTGCGTCCGACGATTTCCGGGGGAGCGGCCTCGGCCATGGAGGCCCCGATGGTGACCGCCCAAAGGCTGAGCTGATCCCATGGGAGCAGATAGCCTGAAAACGAAAGAATCAGAGTCACGCCGAGCAGGATGATGCCGGTGACCCAGGTGAACTGGCGGGGAAACTTGTAGGACCCGGTGATGAACGTCCGCAGCATGTGAAGGGAGACGACGATGACCATCGCCTCGGCGCCGAGCTTGTGCATGTCGCGCATCAAGCGCCCGAACGGAACGTTGCTCAGGATGTTGAGCATGTTGTCGTAGGCGACCAACGGCGAGGGGGTGTAGTAGATCATCAGGAAAACGCCGGTGATGATCTCGAACGCGAAGGCGTAGACCGAAAGCCAGCCGAGGCGGAAGGTCGGGTAGAGGCCATCGACCAGGTTGTGATAATACGTCGGCTTCATGTGCAGCCAGAAGCCTTCGGCATGGGGTTTCAGACGAGGGTTCGGGCGCCCGGGCGGGTCGTCGCGCAAGACTCCCCTGACGTCCTTCATGTCCAGGCCGGCCGTCACCCGCGTGACGAGGTCGTCGACCTTGTCGCGCAGAGCGGGCTTCAGCCCCTTGGACTTCACCTCATCAAGAATGGGGATGTGGACACGGAACAGGGCCATCTCAACCTCCTCGGGTCACATCCCGCCGCCGGGCTTGGAATTGAATGCACCTTGGATTCGGCGCCCGGTATCGATCCTCAGAGACACCGTCCCCGAGGGGGGCTCGAGCGCCGTGCCTTCCAGGGTGTTCATCGCCGGCTCGGTCCGGCTCAGGACGTCACCAGCGGCGTCGATCGCCTCGACAATGAACACGTCCAGGTTCCGCCGGGCCGGGCCATCGATGCGACTCCCGGATTTCAGATACTTCGAGCCGTGGCAGGGACACTCAAAGCGATCGTTCGTGTCGACCCACTTGTAGATGCATCCGAGGTGAACACACACCTTGTAGAGGGCTTTCACCCCGGCTGTTTCCGGATACTGGGGCGGCTGGCGCGGATCGGTGAGCGTCCGCTGCCCGATGTTGACCAGCCAGAAACGCCCTTCAGGGAATTCCTTCGGAAGCGTATCCGCTGGCGGGATCTGGTCGACGGGAATGGTGAACACGCCGCCGAACTCGCCCGCGCGGAATCGAGGCAGTGAGAACCACACGGTGGCTCCCCCCGATCCGGTCAGGAAGACCGCGATGGAGATCCCCCACAGGTAATAAAGGAACTCCCGCCGGGTCAGCGGCAAGCTCGGCGCTTGCTCGCTCGGCGTCGGCGCGACCGCTTCGCTCATCGGCAATCTCCTCTGGTGCGATCAGATTTCAGGTGTAGCCCGTCCTGGCCAAGCAGGGTGGGCTTGATAATCCATTGGCGATGGCATACCGGGGGGCGCTGGAGGGATCGCTCGAGATCAGGCATTGTCGCATGAGCCGCTCGACGGGAGTCTTACCCAGCGCACCGGCGAAAAGAACCCGGCTTCTTCGCCGGCGAGTGGCGGGACTCCTCCAGGCCGTGTGCCTCCGAGAGCAGCTTGGCATCGCTGGAAGGCGCCTATTACTAACATATCTCCCCTTTGATGTCAATTTACGGGGATTACCGAGCGTGGCGCTCACCCGTGCGGATTCCACCCCGGGCGACCACGTCCTGAGGCAATAAGACACCGTCCCTCTTGATCATGCGGCTCTGCCCGATCATGCTGAGTAGTTCACCCCACGTATGGTCCAACACCGCGATGTCGAATCTCCGGCGAACCGCGAACGAAGCCCATACGGAGCGCGTGTGGGTTGTCCGAAGGTGTCGGCTCAACATACGCCCTCCCGGCTCACCGGCGGTCAGCCTCACGGCGGCCGTGACATGCAGGGTCCGCCAATCCGATCCGTGGGGAGACCCCAGGGGAGGGGTCTCGGCGCGCCCGAAAGGTATAATTGGCGGTATGGGCCCTGCCTCCCTTCCTCCACCGGTTCTGATAAAAGATCAACCTGAACTCGATCGGCTGGCAACCAGCCTTTCCGGACAACGACGGGTTGCAGTCGATACCGAATCCAACAGCCTTTACGCGTACCGCGAGCGCGTCTGCCTCGTGCAATTCTCCACGAGAAGCGCCGACTACCTGGTCGATCCGCTCGCCATCTCCGACTTGAGCAGTCTGGCTCCCATCTTCTCGAATCCGAAGATCGAGAAAGTCTTTCACGCCGCCGAGTACGACATCTTGTGCCTGAAGCGCGATTTCGGGTTCAAGATGAATAATCTATTCGACACACGCATCGCCAGCCGCACCCTCGGCCGAAAGCGGTCCGGGCTGGGGGACGTCCTGGCGGAGGAGTTCGATGTCGAGATCAACAAGCGCTTTCAACGCGCCAATTGGGGGAAGCGCCCGCTGAGCGCTGAGCTGCTCGACTACGCCCGCCTGGACACGCACTTCCTGCTTGCCTTGCGCGACCGCCTGGCAAAGGCCCTACGCGCCGCCGGGAGGTGGGAGGAAGCCCAGGAAGCATGTGAGGCGACGAAACTCATTGAACCCGAACCCGCCGAGTTCGATCCTCAGGGCTTCTGGCGCATCGCTCATTCACGCCAGCTCAAACCCGACCAAGCGGCGATATTGCGCCAGTTGTACTTGCTGCGCGAGAAGTACGCCCGAAAGTTGGATCGGCCCCCTTTCAAGGTTCTCGGGGACAGGACTCTGCTGGCTATCGCTCAGGAGACGCCCGAGTCGCTCGAGAGCCTGAGCAAACTGCCGGGCATGACCTCCGGCCAGGTCCACCGCTACGGGAAGGACGTGTTGGACGCAATCGCCCGCGGCCATAGCGGTCCGCGGCCGAAGCGCCCCTCGAGTACGCGGGTGGAGGAGGTCGTCATGGCGCGCTACCAGACGCTGCGCGAGTGGCGGATGCGGGTAGCGCGAACTCGGCAGGTCGAGTCGGATATTGTGCTGCCGCGTGATCTTGTATGGGACATCGCCCACCGCGCACCGCGCGATCACAAAGCCCTCCAGGAGCTGATGCAGCCGTACGGGTGGCGGTTTCGAATGTACGCCGACGACATCCTCCAGCTTCTCTGGGCTTGAACGCCGGCCATGCAGGATAAATAGATGAAGATTTCGTTTCATGGGGCCGCTCAAACGGTGACCGGGTCGCGCCACTTGCTCGGGATCAACGGTCATCGACTGCTGTTGGATTGCGGCCTCTACCAGGGCCGCCGCCAGGACACGTACGAAAGAAACCTCAACTTCCCATTTGAGCCGGTTTCGGTCAACTCCCTCATCTTGTCGCATGCCCACATCGATCACAGCGGCAACCTGCCGAATCTAGTAAGGCAAGGCTACAAAGGCCCGATCCATGCCACCCACGCCACGACCGATCTGACCGACGCCATGTTGCTTGATGCCGGCCACATTCAAGAGTCTGATACGGCTTATCTGAACAAGAAACTCAAAAGGCGAGGCCAACCTACGATCAAACCCTTGTATACCGGAGCCGACGCTGCCGCCGCCACGCGCAACTTCGTCGGTCACGAATACGACCGCCCATTCGAGGCAGTTCCGGGTGTCACGGCCAGGTTGGTCGAAGCCGGGCACATCCTTGGGTCGGCCGGCGTCGTTCTCGACATCGAAGAGAAGGGACGGAAGATCCATCTGATGTTCTCCGGCGATATCGGTCGGCCGGGGATGCCGCTGGTACGCGACCCGGTCACACCGCTTGAGGTGGATTACCTGATCATGGAGTGCACCTACGGCGACCGGACGCATGAAACACCCGACCAGGCCTACGCCTCCTTGCACGATCTGGTTCGCCGCACGATCGATCGCGGCGGCAAGGTGATCATCCCGGCCTTCGCCGTGGGCCGCACACAAGCCCTGGTCTACTACCTCCATCAGATGTTCGAACGCGGCGAACTACCGCATGTCCCAGTCTACGTTGATAGCCCTCTGGCTATCAACGTAACAAACGTTTTCCGCGAGCACCCGGAGTGCTTCGATAGCGAGACAAAAGCCTTTATGCGCTCCGACCCCCACGGCACGGCACTCGGCTTCGACATGTTGACCTACACGCTGGAGGTCAACGATTCAAAGGCGATCAACAACCGCCCGGGGCCCATGGTCATCATCTCCGCCTCCGGCATGGCCGAGACCGGCCGCATCCTGCATCACTTGCGGAACAACGTCGAGAACGAACGCAACTGCATTTTGATCACATCCTGGATGGCCCCACACACCCTCGGACGCCGCTTGTCCGAAGGCGACAAGCAGATCCAGATTTTCGGAGAGAGTTTCAACGTACGCGCCGAAGTCGCCACGATCCACGGCCTGTCGTCGCACGCCGATCGTGACTACCTCTTGACGTATGCGCAACAGGCCGGCAGTCGATTGAAAGGAATTTTCCTGGTCCATGGCGAGCCCGGTCCGGCCACGGCGTTGAAGGAACGGATGAACGCGGCCGGCCTCCCCCCGGTCAGCTTCCCCGCCCTCGGGGATGAGGTGGAAATCTGATATCGTGGTATCCTGTCAAGCGAAGAAGGCCAGTGCTCGCACGATGGTTGCCCAGCAAGCATCCTGGGAAAATCTCCAGTCACGCTAGACTGACCATCGTTCGACAAGCATGGAGAGGTGCCGGAGTGGTTGATCGGGGCGGTCTCGAAAACCGTTGTGGTCCTTTGGGCCACCGTGGGTTCGAATCCCACCCTCTCCGCTGGTGACAACTCCCTTTCATTGGGTGAGACTTCGCCGGCGCAATCATCGGACTTTCGCAGGCCATTCGGTCGACAATCCTCGTCCGTAGCTCCACCGCCAGTGATATAATCCGGCGGCTCCGCCAAAGTAGCGAGTCTCTCCCATCCGGATTCTGACAACGGCAGGCCCAGGCTCTTGCAGACCAAGTCCCTGTTCAACGGTGGGCGCATAGCCTGTTCGGCCGTTGATCGTCCTCCGAGCTTCAGCCCGGAGATCCCCTGATCGATCTCCCGCTGATGCGCTCATCCGCCCTTCATCCACCATTGGGCCGGACGTGCAGATGCCGGCCGAGCGTGCCTCCGAGTAGGCCCATGTGAACGAATCAGGCGCCGGCGGGCAATCCGGGGGATGCGGCCGAAGATCCAGCCTCCAACGTCCCCCTCGACGGCAGGCTTCAGGCGGCAGGGCGACCTCCCGGCCTCAACCACTTTGCAGGAGAGCTACCCTCAAGACCATCATCCTCGATCGAACACTGGCCCCTCACGAATCGAAAACAGCCCCCGAGGGTAGGAACCGATGATCATCGTCGTCATGGGGGTATCCGGTACAGGCAAGACGGCCGTAGGTCTCGAGTTGGCCCGGCGGCTCGACTGTCCGTTTTATGATGGCGACAATTTTCATACTCCCGAGAACATCGCCAAGATGGCGCAAGGGCTTCCACTCGACGATCGCGACCGGGAGCCCTGGCTGGTCCGCTTGCGCGAGCTGATCAGCAACCACTCCCGTAAGGGGGAGACTGCCGTTCTCGCATGCTCGGCCCTCAAGAAGAGCTATCGCGACCTGCTCCGCGCAGGCGTCGACCAGATGCAATTTGTTCACCTGCAGGGCGATTTCGACCTCATCTGGCACCGGATGCAGCGTCGAGAGACCCACTACATGAAAGCCGACATGTTGGAGGGCCAATTCGACGCCCTCGAACCTCCTGGATCGGACGAGGCATTGATCGTCGACATCGCGCAAGACGTGGCTGACATCACAAGCGCTATACTTGACCAACTCGGGCAAATGAGGCCTGGGACGGATCAGCTCCCATCCACCGGCATGAGAGGAAAAGAATGACTCCAGTCGCAGACATCGGGATCATCGGCCTGGCCGTGATGGGCCAGAACCTTGCCCTGAATATGGATGATCATGGATTCACCGTAGCCGTCTTCAATCGCACCTTGGATAAGGTGGATCACTTCCTGGCAAACGAAGCCCGCGGCACGCGGATCGTCGGCGCCCACTCCCTGGAAGAACTGATCGGCGATTTGAAGCCCCCGCGCCGGGTCATGCTCATGGTTAAGGCGGGGCCGCCAGTGGATGAGATGATCGAGAAAATCACGCCGCTCCTGCAGCCCGGCGACATCATTATTGACGGCGGCAACTCTCACTATCCGGTCACCACTCGCCGCACGCGAGAACTCGTCGCAAAGGGTCTGCTCTTCGTCGGCGCCGGGGTGTCCGGGGGTGAGGCCGGAGCGCGGTTTGGTCCCTCGATCATGCCCGGAGGCTCTCCCGAGGCCTGGCCCCATGTCAAGCCGATATTCCAGGCCATCGCCGCCAAGGTTGCCGATGGAACTCCATGCTGTGACTGGGTCGGCGAAGAGGGGGCCGGCCATTTCGTCAAGATGGTCCACAACGGGATTGAGTACGGAGACATGCAGCTGGTCTGTGAGGCCTACGATCTTCTGCGTCATGTCCTGGGGCTCTCCACCGATGACATGAGCCGGGTCTTCGCTGACTGGAACGCCGGTGAGCTCAACTCCTACCTTGTCGAGATCACGGCGGATATCCTGGCGTACAAGGACGAAGACGGAGCCCCACTTCTGGACAAGATCCTCGACGCCGCCGGGCAGAAGGGGACAGGAAAATTGGCAGCCGTAACCGCGCTCGACCACGGCGTCCCTCTGACTCTCATCGGGGAAGCCGTCTTCGCTCGCGATCTCTCGGCGTTGAAAGATGAACGAGTGTCTGCCTCCCGCCTCCTGGGTTCGCCGGTGACGCTCCACACAGGAAACCGGACGGCCTTCATCGACGACCTGGAGCAGAGCTTGTATGCCGCGAAGATCGTCTCCTACACGCAAGGGTACATGTTGATGCGCGCCGTCTCGCATGAACTCGGCTGGAATCTGGCCTACGGTAACATCGCCCTGATGTGGCGAGGCGGCTGCATCATTCGTGCAGCGTTCCTGGACGACATCAAGGCGGCTTTCGAAAATCAGCCTGACCTGGACAGCCTGCTCCTGGATCCAACCTTCAGGACACGGATCCAGCAAGCGGCTTCGGCCTGGAGAAGGGTGATCGCCACGGCCGTATCTTCAGGTCTGCCTGTCCCGGCAATGTCCAGCGCACTGGCCTTCTACGATGGCTATCGACGGGAACGGCTCCCCGCCAATCTGCTTCAGGCCCAGCGCGATTACTTCGGGGCGCATACCTATGAGCGTATCGACCGGCCGCGCGGTGAGTTCCTGCACACCAACTGGACCGGGCAGGGTGGTCAGGTCACCTCGACCTCATACAACGCGTGAGGTCGAACCCTTGGCTTCAACCCTTCATCACGAGTGCGGATAGTGGACTTGGCGTCGTACGCTTTGCGTCCCAAGACTGGATAGCGACCGAGGCGGAATTGCCAAAGGCCGGCGGAGAAACCCTCTGCCGGCCCGGTGAATCAACCCATGGCTCACAAATGAAACGCTTCAGGGGAGCTCCAGCACCGCGGGGCCCCCGGTTCCTACAGGGGGGGACCCATCGTGGCTCCCTCCCGAGGCCGCGGGCTCTCCTCGAGCCGTCCCGGCGGCGCAGGGCTCCAGGGAAGGCTGAGTTTCTACACAGGTCTCGAGGGAACTTCGAGCGCTTCCAGCCTCTCGAGCGTCTCGGCGACGATCTGGAAGCCTCCCCGCCAGAAACCGACCGACCGCATGTCAACGCCGGCGTCGCTCAAGATCTTCTCCGGCGCCTCTGAGCCCCCGGCAGCCAGCAGCTTCAGGTACCGCGGTTTGAAGGACGCGCCCTCCTGCCGGTACTGCTGGTAGAGCGAGAACACCAGCAGTTGACCGAATGCGTACGCGTATACGTAGAAGGGCGTATGAAAGATGTGCGGGATCGCGACCCATTCATGCCGGAAGTCATCCCCAAGATCGAGCGAGTCGCCGAATTGTTCGCGCAGGTTCTCCAGGTAAGCCGCCGACAAATCATCGACCGAACTGCCTGTACGGATCATCTCATGCGCCGTGCGTTCGTACAGCGCAAAGAACGCCTGACGCATGATTGTGGCATACGCGTCATCCATCTGCCGGAAGAGGAGATCGCGCTGCAGCCCCGGATCTGGATCACTCGCCAGGAGCCGGTCGACGAGCAGCATCTCACCAAAGGTAGAAGCGGTCTCGGCCAGTGGCAGCGAGGCCGACTGCGTCAGGACCGAGTGGTGCGAGGCGAGCATGGAGTGGACTGCATGGCCCAGTTCATGAGCCAACGTCGCCACATCATCCGGCCTCCCCTGAAACGATGACAGCACCCAGGGCGTCAGAGCCGGGGTGACGGTCGCACAGAATGCCCCGCCGCGCTTTCCTTTGCGCACCTCGCTGTCAAGATGGTGCTCGTCAAAGACGCGCCGCGCCAGTTCGGAGATTTTCGGATCGAAGTGATCGAAGCTGGCCAGCGTCAGCTCGACCGCCGCATTGAATGTATAGCTCTTATCGCCGGCCGTAACCGGGGCGTAGATGTCGTAGCGCCGCAGCTTTTCAGTTCCCAACCAGCGCGCCTTCAGCTTGAAATAGCGCCGGAATATTGTGGCGTTTTCGCGGCAGACCTCCAGGAGGGTATCGACCACGGCATCCGGCAGATGGTTCCCCAGGTTGCGAACCGACATCGGCGACTTGTGGCCGCGCAAATCCATATTCTCACTCCGCCAATCGCGAACCAGGGCCTGGTATATCTGGCCTAGGATGGGCCCGTCCAGCCCGAAGACCCGCAGTTGCTCTTGGTAAGCAGCCGCGCGGAGGGCCGGATCGGCGTTCCGAACGTAGACCATCAGCTCGCCTCGCGTGAGCTCCTTGACCTCACCTTCGACTTCCAGCCGGAACGTGTAACGGTTCGTGATCGAGTCGTAGAGCGTGACCATCGCCGCCGATCCGTTGACATCTTTCAGGTTGATCACTTTCTCTTCGGGCTCCGAGAGCGTGAAGTCCTTCGTGAGCCGCAGGAACTCAAGCCAGTAGCGCAGGTCTCCCGCTACGGCGGCCAACCTTTCGGCCTGTGGCTCTTCCAGGGCCTTCCACCAGAGTTTGAAGAACAGCGTACGGTTTTCCATCTCGGCGGCCAGTTGCTGCATCCGGGCCATGAAACTCTGCGCCTTCTGATCCTGGGTGTCTTCTGAGAAAAGAAGGAAGGCGAAGTACTCGATCTTCTGCATCTCCAGGATGAGTTCGTCGTAGCCCTGCAACACGCGCGTGAACTCTCTCTGGTCCATCTCGGGCTGGAGCACGCTACGTTGGGACTCGAAAGCCGTCGCCAACCCCTCGACCTTCTCCAACCCTGCCGTCAGCGCCGGTGATTCGATCGCCGGGTAGAGCTCCTCCAGGCTCCAGCGCTCTTGCTTGTACGTAAGGGTCGCCATGGATGACACCTCAGACATTGAACCGGATGTGGACTATCTCACCGTCGGCCACAACGTACTCCCTACCTTCGACACGCAGTTTACCCGCCGCCCGGGCCTCGGCCAAACCACCCAGCTCGAGCAGCTCGTCCCAGGCGATGACCTCGGCCCGGATGAAACCACGGGCCAGGTCCGTGTGAACGGCGTCGGCCGCGTCCAGAGCGGTCTCGCCGCGCGGCAAGGTCCACGCCCGCACTTCATCTTCGCCGACGGTGAAGAAGGATTCCAATCCAAGCAGATCGTAGGAGACCCGGATCACCCGATCCCGAACCGGCTCGCCCAGGCCATACTCGCTCAAGAAGGATCGGGCCTCGTCCGGAGAGAGCTGGGCGATCTCCATCTCGAGCCTGCCCTGCAAGGCGATCGCCAGCATCCCCGTACCCGTCGCATCCACCGACGGCGGCTCTTCCCCTTCGGCCGTGTTCACCACAACCAGCATCGGCTTGCGCGAGAGCAGCGCGAAACCGGTCAGGAGTTGCTCTTCCTCTAGGCTGAACTTCATTCCCCGCAACGGACGCTCGTGAGACAACCCTTCCGACAGACGCTGGAATAGGCCTATCTCCCGATCGATCAAGCCCCGGTCCCGCCCGCCCTTCTGGCGCTCCTCGGTCAATTTGGCCAGACGCCGATCTACAGCTAGCATGTCGTTCAACACAAATTCGGCTTCCATCGCCGCCAAGTCACGTGCCGGATCGACGCTGCCGGATAAGTGCGGGACGCTCGGATTGTCGAAGGCACGCACCACCTGAAGCAGACCATCCATCTGCCCCAATTGATTGACCAGGGGGCCCGGGAGACCTTCGCGTCCGGCATCAGCCCTCAGGCCCCCGATATCGGCGTAAGTGACCTTGGCGAAGACCGTCTTGCGGGGTTTGAAGAGGTCACTCAGTTTACCGAGGCGAGCGTCGGGAACGTCGACTACGGCGGTGTGGACCTCGAGCTGACCTGCGCCGGCTCCGGTCCCTGTCGGGAGGTTACTGCCGGTGAGGGCATTGAAGATCGTCGTCTTCCCCGCCGATGGCAGGCCGATAATCCCCATTTTCATTGGGCACTTGCGTCCTTCTTGGTGGGATCAGCATGCCGCGCCGTCGCCCGCGGCCAAGATCAAATCGCGTTCGGCCTCATCGCGTCACAATGCAGAAGAGCGGAGCAACGTCAGGTCTCTAGCGGCCCATCGACGGACGCGTACCTTCGGAGTGTGTTCGCCGGCCATTACGACCTGCGAACTCAAGCCCCTCAACGTTCCTGGAACCGGATGATCGACTGCCGATTCCTGTGGCTTCACCCAGCAAGGTACAACCTTGACCGTGTGTTTGCGTTTGGCTATACTGTTCGCCGCAAGCCGAAGTGGCGGAACTGGCAGACGCGCGCGACTCAAAATCGCGTTCCTTCGGGAGTGTGGGTTCGACTCCCACCTTCGGCATCGGGCGATTATAGCATGTCCGACCTCGGTCTCTGCCTGCAGAGACCGAGGTCGGACATTTTCTGGCAGTCGGCAGGTTACGGCTGTGCAAACCGGAGGAGGCGATGCGCGCCTTCGTTACCTGCGTCCGAGCACGCTGCACGCCCGCCTGTTGACCGTGATTGCTGAATGAGAACCTCTATGGCACAATGCCGAGTGGAGCAGAATGAGGATTATCCCCAGTCGCCTTGTGATCGGACTCGTCCTTGGCGTGGCCACCGGACTGATCTACGGCTGGATCATCAGCCCCGTGGAGTACATCAACACCGCGCCTGATTCCTTGAGGGCCGACTACCGAACCGACTACGTCTTGATGGTGGCGCAGGCCTATGCCGTCGAAGACGATCTTGAGCTCGCCCAGAAGAGACTTGCCGCCCTCGGACCGGAGCCACCGAGCGAGGCCGCCGTGCAGGCCATTCAGTTTGCGACCGAGCAAAGTTTCAGCCAGGCCGACATCGAGGCCCTCCGACAGCTTGCACTCGGCTTGCGTTCATTGCCGCCGCCGGCCGAGATCGGTGGGCCATGAGCAGGTCGGACTGGATCTCGATCTTGATTGGGGTCGCCCTCGGCCTGGCCGTGGGACTGTATTACGCCTGGTCCGTCAGCCCGGTCGAGTACATCGACACCTCCCCGGCCTCGCTCAGGAACGACTTCAAGGAAGATTATCTGGCGTTGATCGCCTCGGCTTTCGATGGTACGGGAGACCTTGCCCGCGCCCGCGCCCGGCTGGCGCTCTTCCCCGAACCCAATCCCGCCGACAGGCTGGCGGCCCTCGCCCAGCAGCGACTGGCGCAAGGGCGGCCTGGGCCCGAAGTCAGCGCCTTAGCCCACCTGGCATCCGCCCTGAGTGAGAATCCGCCGAATACTCCGGTTTCAACGCAGACAGTGCGCCTCGCGCAACCGGCAACAACAACCCCCACCTCGACGCGCTTCCCAACATCAACCAGCCGCCCAGCGGTGACCAGCATCCCCAGCGCGACACCCGGATCTCCCTTCAACCTGGAATCAAAGGAGATGGTCTGCGACGCCCAGTTGGCGGAACCGCTGATCCAGGTCCGAGTCCTGGACGCATCAGGTAATGAAGTCCCCGGCCTTGAAATCCTCGTCGTCTGGGACACCGGTCAGGACCGGTTCTTCACCGGATTGAAGCCTGAGCTGGGCGTGGGGTATGGCGACTTCACGATGACCCCGGGAAC
>Ga0299915_10000347_pt1 | contig 36105 bp, 57 predicted proteins | sample RVTome_13_FD_200263 | JGI IMG/M metagenome (GOLD analysis project Ga0299915, IMG submission 200263) | Soil microbial communities from uranium-contaminated site in the Upper Colorado River Basin, Wyoming, United States - RVT92D227 (version 2) ...
ATCCCGCCCTATGTTCTGATTGTCGTCGACAACATGGACATGGAGACCTTCGTAGGCGGCGAACGCATCGACGCGACTGTGACCGTCTTCATCGTGCGGGCAAGTGGGCAGAAGACAGACACGAAAACCGCCTATGAGGATGTGGAGAGAATCAGGCAGCTCGTAGACTTGCATCCTCGATTCGACGACCTGAAGGACCTAACATCGGTGGATGTGACGAATGCCAAGGTCACCATGACTGAGGGCGCATCCTTCTTCCAGACTGTGACGACGATCAAGATATTGGTGAAGATGCACAAGAGGAGGCTGTGAGAATGGGAATCGTAACCATGCGGGACTTCGACAATCCCAGCTATTCGGTTGAGAGTGAGTGGGGGACGGATCCTGTGTCAAACAGGCTTGCGTTCCTCGGCGATGTAAAGGACCTGACCTTCTCCTTTGACCCACAACGCGAGGCGCGCCGTTCTGTGGGCAGCGGGGTAATGCCCAAGGGATATGCCAAGAAGTGGAAGAAGTGCGGCCTGAGCGTAACCATGGACCTCATAGACGATACCGTGGGCAATTCGCTGATCGGCTTGGCCCTAGGCAGCGCACCCAATGCATCCGGCATCATCGCACCATATCCGGCCAGCGGCTATCCCAATCTCAGGTCGATTTCATGCGAGTTCGGGCTCGATCGCGGTGGCAGCGAAGTGGAATGGTGGATAGCCAAGGGCTGCATCATGGAAGCCTTGGACTTGACCATGGATGAGCAGAGGGTGAGCATGGAGGCTAAGTGGCAAGTCAAGAATTATACCCGATCTGTGACAAGAGCAGGAGTCTTGCCCACGGAGCCAACGACTTCTCTCTTCAATCCAGCCACGGATCTGTCCGTCGGTTTCACGGGTGTGACCTTGCCACTGGACCACATTCAGCGCGCCAAGCTGTCAATAGCAAACAAGTTGGCAGTCGGCCCTACTGTCGGTTCGGCGGGCGTGCTTGGCAAATGTACGATCGTGGGCCGTGATGTGAGCCTAGAACTGACGGGCCTCAAGGATGTCCTGTACATGGGCCTGCTCGAAATGCAGGAAGGTAATGGCGAAATCACGAGCGTAGAGTTGGTGCTGTCGAAGAACAGCAATGCGGAGTACATCAAGTTCACACTTGGCGGCTGTCAGATCCTCGGCGGCTACGAAGAAAAGGAAACCGAGACGGATGCGGACATCCCGCAGACATGGAAGCTGACCGCGAAATCAATCGCCGCCGATGTGAAGTACTAGGAGGGAGACCTTGAAATCTGTGCAAGTGCGGCTGAATGGTGAAGAAGGGCCGACCAGGCTTGTGGACTTGAAGATGTGGTCTAAGCGGACAAGGGACCTGCTCGAGCGCAAGTATGGCATACCTGGGCAACAGTACGCCGGCGGCATGCTCGGCGCGATCTCCATGGCGAAAGGCCCGAATATCGACCTCCTGCGGAATCTGTTCCAGCAGGAGGTAGAGAAGATGAACAAAGCTGGGGCGGGCTTCGAGGTGGAGAAGATCGCCGCGATAACAGGATTGGCCGCCGATGATGTCTGGAACTTGCCGGATGACGAGTTCGACAAGTTGCAGGATGCAGTCATGGCCTTCCTCAGCCGCCGAGATGACAAGGTTACGCTGCTCAAGGCTAGCCTGGCCGAACTGGTCTCACCACATGAACGCGAGGCCGTCCTCAAGCTAGTGGACAGCGTGATGCTTGGCGAGAGTGACGAAAAAAACTGAGACGGCGGATACGAGGTAAGTTCGATGCGCTCCCGGATCCGCCGTATCTAACAGAGGTCTTGATGGCGCTGGACTACGGAATCATGCCAGATGCGGGCGGACTAGATGACCAGGCAGCGCCTTTCGTGGACATGCTCATCACGGCCTGGTCGGAGCGGGCCGAGATGATGCGCGAGAAAGCACAGGAAGAAAAGCGGAGGCTTGACGAACTTGGTCGAACAGCCCGTTAGCGTTCGTGTGGGGGCAGAATCCGAAGGCGAGGAAGTCTACGAGGCGCATGCGCGGGGACTTTCTCGGATCTCGACAGCTGCAAGGCAAAGCATCATTGGATTCCAGGACGCCCGGAAGGAACTCTACCAGTATCGCATGGGCCTCATGGCGGCTAGCATGGCAGCCGCCAATTTCGGCATGGTCGCCGAACTAGCCGGCGTGAAGAACGAGTCCTTGAAGAAGGTTCTCATGGGCGTGAATGCGGTCCTGGCTGTGGCAAATACCCTGCTCACTATCAAGGCAGTCTTGGAGATGAATGCGGCACGAGCCGTGTGGGCACGCGTCGCTGCCGAGGTCGCAGCGAACTTGTGGCTCGCGCCTGTCGTCGCGGCCGTAATCGGCGCGGCTCTCGTCATCATCCATTCGCAGAAGGAAAAGGCGATGCACATGGCTTATGGCGGTAGTGGTATAGTATCCAAGCCCACACTATTCCTGGCTGGTGAAGCCGGTCCCGAGGCGTATAGATTCACGCCATTGGCAGGCGCGCCGATTGGCACCAGCGGCACGGCCATCAATGCAGTCAACATCTACATAACGACAAGTGACCCGGACGCCGCGGGCCGCGCTGTGACAGAGAACATCAGGCGACTGAAGGAGGTCGGCTTGTAATGCCCGAAAAGTATGTTGACACAACGCTCACCGAAGACGTCACCATTTATGAATCAGCGCCCACGACGAACTTTGGTACCAGTCCCTTTATCTATGTCTTGAGCCTAGCCACGAGTGATGATGCCAGAGCACTCATAAAGCTGGACATGCCCGACAAGCCGTCATGGGCTGAAGGAGATCCCAAATCGGTTCGTCTTCGCCTCTACATGTCAAACCAGTATGGGAGCACCCTCAGAGCGTACAGATTCTATCGCACAGACCAGACAGGCATCATCGAAACATCGGTGACATGGAATACGATTAACGGCGTAGACGCGTGGACCGCGGCTGGTGGGGACCTCGATGCGCTCGTCCACTCGGTACCATATCTTGGGTACACAACGGGGCAATGGTATGAGTTCGACATCACGGCCATGGACCTCGGCTGGGGAGCCTCCGCCTGGATTATCATAAAGGACCAAAATGAAGAAGCCGCTACGCAGCAAGGGAGGGAATTCCATTCCGCGGAGGGAACAAACAAGCCGACGCTGCGAGTCTATGCTGTGGATAAAACGCCCACGCCGATAAAGGACTTGGAGGTTACCGCCAGCGAATCCGACAGGACAAAGGTGAGGCTCACGTGGTCGGCGAATGAGGATGCGGATTTTGCGAGATATGAAATCAGAAAATCCGCAACGAGTCCCGTGATCTACACGAGCACCCTGGTGGCAACGATTACTGACCAGGCCGCCACGGAATACACAGAAGCCAGCGCGAACACCGAAAACACGGTGTATTACTACGCGATCTTCGTCGAGGACGCGAGCAATGTGGATGCTGATGGAGTCAAGTCCAATGAAGTCTTCGCCATCAGGCCGAGAGTGGAAAGCTTCTATCCAGACGACTTCACGCCGGACCTCTTCCAGAAAGTGTTGTTCTATGGATATGGCTATACAATCGCGACTATGCCGTCGCCCGTGGCGAACACGCTGGTCGTAATCGAGTTCGGGCATGAATCTGCGGACCTAGATAAATCATCGGGAACCTATCCGACGACAGAGTCCCGCGGAATCTTCACCATCTATCATCGGTATCCGTACACCAGCAGCCAGACAGCTAGAGTCAAGTTGCGCAATGACTTGTTTGGTCTGGAGTCCGACTGGTTCGATGCTAGCGGATTCAATGTTGCCGCCGCCCTCCCGATCGCCAAAATACGCGCATCGAACATGTTGGCCGCGACGGGTGAGACCATTCCCTTCTATGGCGACGAGAGCTACTGCCCGGCTGGCAACAAGTCAATCACGACGCCCAACGGATATGCCTGGGACTGGGACTACACGGGTTTGTTCGTGGCTGATGAGTACACGACGCTGCCAGTGGCCACACATGTGTGGGCGGGCTCCGGCACGAAAACGGCTGCACTGCAAGTGAGCGACGGAACGAACTGGAGCGCGACGGTGAGCATGGATGTGACTGTGGCGGCACAGTTCACGACTAACTTGGACTCGGCCCTGGTCGATGGCTATGACGCTCTGGACTACACGGATGGAAGGCGGGCTGCCCTGCTCGAAGGGCCGGAGTCCTGGGAAATCACCAGTGGTACACAGATGCCTCGGGAAGCCAAGATCAGCGGCCTTGCGTACACGGACACGGATGTCGATGGCATCCCGGACGACATCGAAACACTGAACGACATAATCAGCAATGGCAGGAAGGTTCAGATTACCCTGGATGGGGTCACGCGCACGGGCATCATCAACGGCCCATTGCAGAAGCACAAGGAAGGCGGTTATGTGGACAAGGTCGCCTGGTCGTGCGCGATCTTGCTCCAGTGAGGCGGCATGACACTAAAGACCGCGCAGACGGATGAGAACGCCCAATTCAAGACCGTAGGTCTCGAGCTCTATTATGCGCCGCCCTGGGCACCCACGACCTGGACGAGGATGCAAGGCGAGATAGATGGCGTACTCACGCGCCGCTTGAATGCCGCGCCCATGCTCACCTTGAGCTACATGAATCCGCGCGGCAAGCGCACAGAGGATTTCCAGATCGGCGGGCGGCTCAAGCTGTACATGGGCTGGGGTAAGATAGACTCGACGCTGCCGGCCTTTGTGGGCTACATCACGCCAGGCGGCGGTATCTCGCGCCAAGGATACACAATCAAGATGAACGCCGTTGGTTACTCAGCCTTGCTGTTCCGTGAACAGTGGTTCGAGGGCTACTATTACAGTGGTGCGACCACACTACGGCAAACGCTTGAAGGCTGGGAGGCGGGGGCGGCTGTGCGCGAACTCGTGTCCTCGATGCAAGGCGGGCTGCTCAATCCGGCTGGTGTGGTATCTAGCAATCCCATGCGTGTGGCTGGGCAGGACTTTGCTCTCAAGGAAGGCTGGCATTCTAAAGGCGATCTGGTGAACACGCTGGTCGATGAGATGATGGACACAGACATCATGGATGGCACGACCAGGCCGTACTACTGGTACGAAACGCCAGAACGGTCTAGCAACACGCCACTATTCTGCGTGCGCAAGTTCCCTAATCTGGCCGACGCCAACATGGTTTCCCGCACGGTGCAATGGAACGCCGACCTGGCCGCATCAAGCGATACTGTGCGGACAGAACAGTGTACGCGAGCCATAGCACAATCGACGCTGGATTCCAAGCTGTACATGGTCTACGAAGCCCAATCGAGCAAGGACAGATTCGGCACGCTTGAGCAGATCCTGCAAGTCAAGACGACAAACACGGATGAGCTGCTTAGGGCGGCATATCGTCATGTGCAATCGCATCGGCATGTCATCCGCGTGATAGACTTGGACGCATTCTACGGCATCGACTTGCAGCCACTGATGGTCCTCGATGTGAAGAACGGGCCTTTCGGGTTTGAAGGACGGCAGGCCGTTACCCAGGTCAAGTTGCCGATCGGCGTGGCGCCGAGCAGCGCGACTGTGACCTTGGCATCCCTGGAGGAACTCATCACCGAGCACACGACCTGAGACTTCGCATGACTGAGCTATCTCCAGGATGTCATCGAGCGACAAGGGATTAATGGGCGAACTGCCGATAACCTGAGCGATTTCCTCGCGAGGGAGATCGAGTATGCCGCGCGCGTTCTCCGCGTACAAAGGGCGCGGCGATTGCGAGTCATGCTGGAGGAAGAACTCTAGGTCCTAGGTCTGCAACTTCTGGAGTATATCACGCGCGAAGGTGATCACTCCGAATGCGAGGACCCACCAGCCAAAGGCCCAAATGACACGGCCGACCAGCACGATGTTCTCGCGTTTCTCAAGGTCCGCGGGCGTCAGGTTGTTGACATCGTAAGATGTGACGATCACGATGAGTATGTAGGAGAGGACGATTATTTCAATTCCGAGAAGGATCCATTGTGGAATCACTACCGGCTTCTTCCTAGGACGCTCGGGGGCATGGGTGATCATTTCCGTCTCGGTCTCATCATTGTTTGTTTCCTCGTCGCGCTCACACACACCTTGATCTATCTTTCGCATTCTTCTTCCTCCTCATGCCTCCGGATCGATTTTCAACGCACCAGTCTTCTGTTCAGCCTCCAGAGCGCGCTCGGCATCCCAGAGAATCTTCGCCACTCGTCGACCATTCTCTGTTAGCATATAGAACCGCAGAGGGCGCCACCGTGCATCGAGACCGATCTCATCCTTGATTAAGCCGAGATATGTGAGCCACGTGAGGGTTCGAACTACAGTTGCGGTCCCGATATAGACCTCATGTTCGATCCGCTTTCTATACGCCCGTCCGTCCGATGTTCCGAAAAGGAAAACCAGGATACCTACTGCACCCGCATGGCTTTCGAGCGCTCTAAGTATGGATTCTGGCATACCGATGAACCCCGAACAGGATAGATTTCCGATTAATATATTAAAGTCATTGTAGAATCAAGTTCATCATCTCAGACCTGCTCGTAAGCTTAATATATATCTGTAAGCCGTATCACCCTCAACGGAAGTGAAGGACGGGACAAGGGTGCTCGGCAACGGAACGGAATCAACTTGTAAGTCCTCGATTTCAGCGAGCGCGCTTGATATATCGCACACGCCGTTGGGGGGAGTGGCGCATGTACGACAACGGGCTCGACTCATTCGCATTCCACGACATGCGGCGAACAGCAGGGCGCATGTGGTGGGAGGCCAAGGACGAGAACGGACGGAGGCTCGTCGCGACCGAAGTGGTCAGCGAGATCCTCGGGCATCGGTCCACCGATACGACGCGGATCTATCTCGGGATAGACCTCACCGACATGAGCAAGGCGATGGCGTGTTACCGTGTAGCACGGGCGCGTACGTCGTCGCCATTCGCCAGATAACGAGAGTGGGCCCAACCGGATTCAGGTCGGGCCGGGTACGCTGGCTACTCCTCAACACGTACGAAAAGGCGTACGATCGGTTCCAGGTATATGCTGAGCTGATCAGCCGCCGGCATCTCGTTCTCGCGGAGGCCCTCCTATGAGGTCCTCCTTGTGTGTATTGCATGCAGTGTATACACTTTCGTGTATACCGTCGTGTACACCCCTGCGTCGTGGGGTAAGAGCAGCCCGCAGGCCTCATGAGCCTGAGGTGTTCGTGCGATTCGAACCGACGCAATCCCTATCATTCCATCATGGGCGCCCGGGCACTGTTGACGCAGTTGGGACGGACGAAAGCACCCACAATGGCTTATTTGTCGACCCACCCGGCCCGGGCGTCCCCCCTCTTTTTTTAAACCTTTTGCCACAAAGGAGGCCTCGAGGTTTGACTCGGTGTCTGCTGAGCAGCGCCCGGTCCTTCACTTCCCCGAGGCCTCCACCCTCGACAACGGAAAGGAAGTGAACGCATGCCATATGTGACACAGATCAAAATAGGCGACAACCGCACCGTCTTCTTCAACGGCGGGAACGCCAAGTGTGAAAGAGAGATGACCGTGTCCTTCGCCTTCGGAGAGCTCAAGGTAGGGGACGAAGCGATGATCAAGGGCTACTTCCGGCAGGTCGGGGAGCTTGTCAAGCTCGCTGTCGACGAGGGACTCCAGGGCGAGATGTCCGATGTCCGTCCGCCGTCGCAGAAGATGGCGCCGCAAACAAGCGCGGGGAAGGCAAGCCCGTCTCCGACAAGTCCGTCGCCACCGAAGCAGGAGACGTCCTCGAAGCCGGCGGGACCGCCGCATGCGGCACCGCCGGAAGGTCCTGAGACAATCGAAGGCGAGCCGGCTTACGACCGCGCCAAGTTGCACTGGAACTACTGCGACGAGATCGTTGAGCGTGATGGCAAGAAGGTGCTGTGCGGCAACAGGGAGATCGACGCAGAGACTGAGAAGACGAACAAGCAGGGCAAGACCTACACCAAGAAGTGGCAGGGCTGCTTCCAATGCGGCGTCTTCCTCAACGCGGATGGGAAGAAGGTCCCGATGCAGCCCAGGGAGGAGAAGGCATGAGCAACGACACGACTGCTGTGCTCCTTGCCCGCCTGCTCGACCTCGAGGAGCGCAAGGACTCCATCGAGTTCGGGCCCGCCAACGGCCGCATCAAGGTCTTTGTCAACAGCAACGATGCGGCGGCCGCGGTCGAGAACATCCAGACCATGGTCGACCTGCGGGCGTACGCTGAGGTCGCCATATCGCAGCCGATCCAGAGGCGCGAGAAGGAGGCAAACCAATGACCGAGGAGTTGGAAGAGACCAGGTACTTCATGACAGACCTAGGCAAGGCGGTCCTCGAATGGGCAAGGAAGAGCGCCCTTGAATATTGGGAACAGGGCGAGAAGAGTGCCCTCAAGGACCTAGGGGACAAGATGGCGGTTCTTGTCGAGGCGAGGTTTTACGGATCCAAGTTTGGCCATGAATTCAACGACTTCAGCACTATGGCCGTTGATAATCGAGCTCTTGAACGCGCGTTCCTTGAAGGCTTTCTGGAGACCAGGAACAAGAGCGGAGACGAATGGCTGCCGAAGGAGGTCGAGCAGGCGTGAGCGATAAGGAGTCGTGCAGGAACTGCGGCAATGAGGAATGTGCTGCCGACAAGTGCACCATCAGGGGCATTCGGATCATGATGGAGTGCGGGAAGGCACTCGACTGCATACGACCAGTACGTCCGACTGAGCATTGGCAGTGCCGACAGAGGATGGAGGGAAACTCATGACAACTCTCATTCTCAAGACCGACGAAGACGAAGCCAGCCACCTCATCACGAGCGGCGAGCTGCGACAGGCCCTCGAGAAGCATTTTTCGTTTCCCGTCGCCGAGGTCTTCGTGGAGTGGGTCAAGGACGGAAGGACTCTCGCGCAAGAACGGAGGCTCTGATATGATCTCCGAACCAAGGAGCTACATTTGCAGAAGCTGCAACGTCGTGTATGCGACGCTCCCGGCCGACAGCGACGGACACTGCCCGAACTGCATGAAGGTGCTCAGCCTCAACCCCTACATGGGCCTCGCGCAGCTCGGAATCGATTACTTCTCGTATTCGGGCCCGGGCGGATGGAGCCCCGTCGAGGTCCTCAGGATCGCCAGATCAATGGTCTTCATCCTCGAGAAGCGCCTCGCCGAGCAACCGATGGTCGATGAACCGAGGCCTCTGGAAAGACTAATCGGGCGCGCGCTCGAGGGGAAGGAAGTGAATGCAACCACTCTGTGAGGAGGTGACGAGAACGGAACCGATTGAATTGATCGTGAGCAAGCTGACGGACAGGCAGAGCAGCATCGAGTTCACGCCCAAGGGCGTGGTGATCAAAGTCTATATCGACCCGATGGCCGAGGATCGCGATGATTGCGTCAAGAACGCGATCGATGTCGCAGGCAAGCACAAGGCCGCTTACGACGCGTTGAACAAGTGAGGGGAGAAGAGTCTTGTCAGAAGGGATGGGAATATTCAGAGACCCTGCTAGCATGGACCTCGAGGAACTCAAGATCCGGAGTGATGAACTCCGACGAGTTCTCAACGCGGTGGAGCTCCGGCTCGAGTTCCTCGACCACTACCCGTCGGTGAAGAAGGTCTACGCGGAGGCGACGGAGGCTGCTTCGCGCCGCCTCGAACTGTACGAGCGTCTGATCGAGGAAAGGGAAGGAGACAGGGATGGAACCGGGCAACGCGCCGCATAAGACCGTGAAACAGAGGCTGCTCGAGATCCTCGCGGCGAACAGCCGGAGGTACAACGAGTGGTCCTCCCCATATATCATGACGCAGGACGGACTCGCGGAAGAGATCGGGATCTCCAGGGCTCATGTCTCGCTCGAACTCAAGAAGCTCGAGAAGGAAGGCCTGGTCGATCGCCGATACGCTCATGTCAAGCATTCCACGGATGGCCTATCGCGGACCAGGCGGCGGGTCTACGTCATCACGCACCCGAGGGAAGAGGCCGAGCACAAAGCCGTACAGGCGCTAGGCGACTACGCATTCCAGACCCTTGGCCGAAGAGGCTGCCGGGAACTCAGCGTGCTCCTCGAGGAACGCGCGAACGGAGGTCCATAGATGCCCATGATTCGACGTCTTGAACGTCTGTACGCGAAGATTCCATCGTTCAGCTGTAAGGAACATTGTTCGGAATGTTGCGGTCCCATCCGCTGGTTCGACCTAGAAGACAGGAATATCAGGAACCATCTCAGGGAACACGGGATGGAGTACAGATCTCAGAACATCACATTTACGGACCTTATGAAGTACGTCATGGATGGAGACGATTCCGGAATCACGTGCCCCTATGTCGAGAACGACAGATGCGTCATCTATCCCGTCCGGCCACTCATATGCAGACTCCAAGGCCTCGCCGAGAAACTTCCATGTCCTCATGTCAAGCCCGAAAGGATTCTCAACAAGGATGAGATCGACGAACTCTTCAGGGAGATGTCCAGACTATGAACGCATCGTCTCGGGCTAGTCCGTTGGTCGATAAGTTCCGATACAAGCGGAGGCGCGGGGATGAGGATACCTGCGAGGTCCACCATTGTCGCAAACCGGTCTTCATCCGCGTCCTTGGGCGTGATCTCTGCCGAGAGCATTGGGAAAAGCACTGTGACAGGGAGGCCGCCTCTTGTCCGTAATCACAATGCCTCTCCGCGCCAACATTCCATCGGAGTGGATCTCCGGGATCGAGGAGGACCGGATGCTGATTGTCTTCCCTTCCTGGTCGAAGAAGGACAAGGTGTCCTACCTGGTCATCATGAACATGAAGACCAGAGCTCTCGTCTGCGAATGCCTGGGGTTCCAGCATACGGGCGACTGCCATCATGTCCGCCTGCTCGTCTTCTGTTGCGCCGGCCCCAGGAAGAAGTCCCACGGAGTGCAGCCCACCTCGGTGGAGGCCTTCAGGGCTTTTACACCCGGGATGCTCGCCGAGAGGCAACGGATGGTGCTCAAGGTCCTCGAGGAGCTCGGGAAGGCCTCCAACAAGCAGCTATCGCGGGTCCTTGGATGGCCGATCAACTGCGTCACCCCTCGAGTGAAGGAGCTTCGGGAGCTTGCCCTCGTCGATTACGCCGGCGAGCAGTTCGACCAGAAGACGCAGCGACATGAGATGATTTGGGAGACGGTGTGATGAACGCTACGACTAAGAAGGACAGGGAGCAGCGCGAGGTCCTCAAGATTTACCTGCGTGCCCTGCGCAAGGACGCCTCGATCTTCGATGAACTTGCGAGGCAAGCCCGGGCATCTATCGATTATTGTGCGCGGAAGGGCTACAGCGAACCCAAGCTCGCGCGAAAGGTCCTCGACCTCACGAGTGCGCAGCTCGACTACATCCGCTGCAGGGAGGCCGATATACGCGCCCTGCGAGAGGGTAAGGTCGAGGGGCAGGCGAACCTGATCCTTCCGACGGGTGACCTTCAAATAGAAGAACCGAAAAACGGCCTTCAAATAGCCAGTGGGTTAATTGTTGACAATAATGTCAATTTGCATGTAGAGAGAGATGAGAGAGATAATCTTGTTGGTAACAACAACAACAACAACAAAGAACTGGATGTGATTTGAATGGGAAGGAAGTCAAACGACGACATCGTCGTTACCAAAAGCGTATGTCTGCCTTTGTCGATAATCAACGCGGTTGCGGAAGAACAGACCGTGATGGGGTGCTCTTTTTCCGAGACATTGTCAAGATTGTTGTTGTTGTCATTAAATTTGCGAAAAGACCGCCGCAAAGAAGTCCTAGAAGAAGTGAGGACGAATGCAGGCAAGTGAGGTCCTAGCGAACGAGATTGTCGGTGGGGCAATCCACAACGGGTGGCCGGATTTCTTCTTGGGCACGGTCGAAGGACATCCTGTCGTTATGGAAATCAAACTCGGAGATACTCAGCAGCTCAAAGAGAATCAAAAGCAGATGCGTGATGTCCTGGTCGATCATGGGTTTGTCTATTTCCTGATGCGAGTCTACCCGGATCAGACCTTCAAGATTTTCAGATGGGATCCGTCAGTCAAGAAAGTTATCGGCCTACAATCACCGCCGCCCTGGATTCCAGTCTCATTCAAGGAATTTTCTCTCGTACATAAGCGAGCCAAATCAAAATTCCTAGACCTGGACAGGCACAGTTCTCGTCTTGGAGAACCGATAAGATGTTCCGCATGTGGATGGACCGCCGGCCTGAACTCGCCACGTGTGATTAAGACAGCGGAGGGTACGAGCTGGCAGTTTTGCCCGAATTGCGGCGAGAGAATCTATCACGAAGAAGAGGCGGCCGCTGAGTTGGTCGTGCCTCGCGAGGGCAGCATAACTGTAATATCCGCACTTGATAGACAAGAGCGCGAATCAGAAGTCCCGAAGGGAATGAACGGATCGGAAGGGACGGGAAGCAGTTCTCAGGAGGACTCCAAGTGACGCCCGGATCGTGGGAGCACACCTTCCTTGTCATGGGCGTTCCTGAGCCGCAGGGCAGCGCGCGAGGGTTCCGTGGGCGCGGCCGGCGCGTGATCATCACGAGCGACAACAAGGACCTCCCTGCGTGGAGGCAGGCAGTCAGATACGAGGCGCAGCGATACGTCGAGCACAATGGACTGACGATCTACGATCGGAAGCATTACGCCCTCGCTCTTGCGCTGGAGTTCAATTTCGTAAAGCCCGTCTCCGCCCCGAAGAACTTGACTAGGCACAATAAGCGCCCGGACCTCGATAAACTTGTTCGAGCGGTCGGGGATGCGCTGACGGGCGTCATCATGGAGGATGACTCGATGGTCGATGAGCTCGTCGTGCAGAAACGGTACGGCGACCGACCGGGTGTCAAGGTAGCTTTCTCAGCGGCGCTGATCAAGCAGCCGAAGAGTGGTGAGACGGATGGGAACGAACGAAGACATGGGAGATGACCTCAAGGCGAACCTGGGGCTCGTGATCAAGGGAGACATCTACGAGCTCAGGGACCTGCTCAAGGCAGTACAGGAGACGATCGAGAAGAGCCCGACGGCACAGCTGGTCTACAAGAAGCTCTCGGCGGACAAGCTGTGGATCAAGGAGGGCTCGAGGGAGGAGTGATCATGGCGCTGTATCACGGGACCAAGAAAGAACTCCTGCCGACGATCCTAAGAGAGGGCCTGAAGACGGGCAAGTACGACAGCGGCGGGACCCGGGGCATCTGGCTCGCATTGGTGCCGGAGGACGCGCTGAACTACGGCAAAGTCGTGCTCAAGGTCGATGTCGAGGTGGACGGGCCAATTTCTCCGGAGCAATGGCAATGCCTGTGCATGCAGGACGTCCCGTCATCGAGAATCAGAGTCATGTCCGAATGCGTAGGCTGTGGGAAGCCCACGGACCCTGACATCATCACTTGCGAGTCCTGCGCCAAGAACCTCTCGGCGCAGATGCTGAAGGGCGGCAATGTCAGAAGGGAGGGATGAAGAGTGGTGGCCAAGAAGGTGAAGAAGGTCCAGAAGGACCTCGATGGGAATGTTGTGAGCCCGGTATCTGTCGACAAGGAGCCGGTGAACCATGTGAAGGAGACCTACCGCACGACCAAGTTCAAGGTCCCTACGAAGGACTGCGACGTGTCCGAGGCCATCGAGAACGGCGAACTCGAGGAGCTCGTACGGCAGAAGATCCGGCCCTTCAAGGGCGCGGTAATCACGGATGGCGACTACGACGATGCCGTGAAGGAGATCCTGAAAAAGGTCGAGGGGGACTGAGGACATGTCCACACTCGAGCCCGGGATCCTTAAGGTGCTCAGGAAGCTGCCCAAGGATGGGTCGATGTCTGTGGACGTCATCGCGGACAAGATCGGCGCCCGGGCCGGGTGGGTCTTCAGAGCCTGCGCTCAGCTGGCGAAGGATGGGAAGGTCATCCGGACTAAGGATTCCGACGAGGATGGGCGTTGGCCATTCTACGCGTTGCTCACACTTGACAATGTGCCGGAGCTCACTCCGGAGGAAGAATCGCCGGCGAAGATCTCCGCGAAGCCGATGGGCCTTAAGGCACTCTTCGAGGACGACGAGCCTCAGAAATGTGCGATAGCCCCTGCTAGTCATGATCTCAAAGCGACCTCGGCGCTCGAACTGGCGGTAGCGATCAGCGGCATTGCGACCACTGCAGGGTACGAGACGACATGGGTCCAGGTGGAGCAGGGCATGGTCACCGTCATTCTGAGGATTCCGCCGGCCAAGGCACCCTGAGGAATGAACATGATCGAGGCGGCGGGTGGACGGAACGACTACTACTATGAGCCCAAGAGTCAGACATGGATATGTGGTTTCTGCGGCTATGTTTCGAACTCGACCGCTCCGCCCTCTTACTGCCCGAAGTGCGGAAGGAGATGGAACTTTGAAGGATGATTGGAACCCGGATGTGCAGAGAGCGATCGGACGGAGCATAGAGGGCATCGACAGCTCCGCGATGTTCTTGCAGCTCTACAACAAGAACCTCGCGGACGAGCCTCTGGCGCTCATGCAGCTAGGCTACGCGCTCATGATCGGCAAGCCGATCGGCGTCCTGGTGAAGAAAGGCGAAGAGGTCCCTGAGAAGTTGCGGGCCGCCGCCGACCTGGTGGAGGAGTTCGATCCCGAAGACCCGCAGTCGCTCACGGCCGCCACCAAGAAGCTGCTCAGCATACTGGAGGGGAGGCGATGATGAACGCACAGAAAAGGATGACCACGGAAGAGGCAGACGCCTTCGCGAAGAAGTTCATGGATGATGTGAATGCCCTGTTTCTGGCCCGAAGCATGGACGGAAAGCTGCTCGACACGATCCAGAACAGCATCATGCAGAAGGTCCTGCTCTTCGAGGCGGGCTACCTGGAGGCCATGAGAAAATCCGGCTTCGAGGCCGCTCACGCCCTCGGCCGACTCGATCCACGCCTTGCGGATTACCTCCTGAGGGAAACCTCCGAGGAGGTCTACGAGATTTACACGGAAGGGTTCAACCACGGCGTCAGGACTGCTGATCAGAATCGGGCCGAGATCTCTGCAAACGTCTTGCAGTTTTATGAGGCATATGAGGCGCGGAATATAATTCCGCGGAGGGAAACGAAGGAGGAAAGGAAATGAAGGAATCAATCACAATGGTGAGCCCCTCGGAGATCAAGCTCACGGGCTGGAACCCGCGGCAAGACATCGAGGGAGAGAGTTTCGAAGAACTCAAGGCGAGCATCGCGGAGAAGGGTATCCTCGACGACATCGTCGTGCGTCCTGCCGGCAAGGGCTATGAGCTGATCCTTGGCGAGAGGCGCCTGAAGGCCGCGAAGGAGCTGCGTCTCAAGCAGATACGCGTCAAGGTCCGCGAGGCCGATGAGCAGGAGGTTCGAGAGCTCATGCTCATCGAGAACCTGCAACGAGAGGACCTCACGCCCCTCGAGGAGGCGGCCGGGTTACAGGCGCTGATCGACATGGGCGCTGATTCCAAGGGCCTCGCGAAGCGCGTGGGCAAATCCGACTCATGGGTCCAGGGACGGCTCGCGTTGAACAGCGCCCCGGAGGGTCTCAAGGAGATGCTCATGAACGGCGCGATCACGGCGCAGCACATCACCGCGCTCCTACCGTTCATCGGCTACCCCGTGTACGAAGAGAACCTCGCCCCCAGGCTCAAGGAGGAACTCAAGTGGGCGAAGCAGCGCGGAGACAACGTGACCTACGAGAAGTACGACCGGATCCTCGGGTCAGCATTGGCAAACGACTACCACGCCGAGCGTGTTCTCTGCCTGACGCACTTCCCGTATGACATCAGCCATCTGAAGAAGCTCTTCGACGACACCGCATGCAAGAAGTGCGCACACGTGGTCCTCAGGAAGAAGGAGCGGTACTGTCTCAACCGCACCTGCTACAGCGTCAAACTCAACCAGGCGAAGCAGGCCTTCGAGCAGGCCCAGGCCAAGAAGATCGAGAAACTGCAGAAGGGCGAAGGCGTCAATGCAGGCAAACTCCAGTACGGGGCCTACGAGTACCTGGACTACGCCACCTTCGACAAGCGCGCATGCAAGAAATGCGACAAGTGCAAGGTGGACAAGACCAGGTCCTCGACACTCGATCGCGGCAAGGGAGAACAGCGCCTGATCTGTCTCAACCCATCGTGCTTCCGCGGCAAGAAGGCACAGGTCACCCAGGCGAGGAACAAGGCGGCGAACGAGCAGAAGGTGCTGATCAGGAAGTGCTTCAAGGTCCACCTCGAGAAGCGGCCCGCCGGGATGAACGCGGCCGAGCTCCGATTCGTCCTCAAGCAGACGGCGGACAGCTATCGCTACAAGTCGAAGCTCGGATCGATGTCGCAGAAGGACCTCGAGGGACTGCTGCTCGGCGAGCTGCTCCGGAGGGAGCTGCGGGACTACGGCACGTCGCCCGAATCTCTGAAGAGCCTCAGACGGCAGTTGCCCTTCAAGGTCGACCAGAAGCTCGCGAAGAAGGTCGAGCTCGACCAGGAGAAGGACGAGGAGGAGTGATGGGCATGACCGCAGAGAAGAAGCGCACCAACGTCCGGGTGATAGAAGCGAAGGTGGGGCGCAAGAAGCTCGCGATCCTCCTGGTCAAGCCTGCCGAGAGGATGCCGTTCTCCGATCAAGTCATCGATAAACTCCTCGTTCGCTACAAGGCCGGAGTGTTCATCGGCTACAGGTTGCTCCCGGCGAGGAAGACGAAGAAGCATCGAACCAGGGTGAGACCGACATGACGAGACCCAAGCTGCGGCTGAAGAAGCTGCCCTACATGGACACAGACATCCCCGTGGACAGAAGCACCATGGACATCATCAAGCTCCTGAAGGCCTCGGGCGCCGATGGGATACAGTGGAGCGAGGTCTACCGGCCGGCGAAGCAGACCGAGCTCAAGTTCGTCAAGCAGGGGATTGCCTACAGTCTCAGGATCCCGACAGACGTCGAGGACATCGAATCTCAGAAGCAACTGATAGCGCCCTACCGCTACCAGGAGCTCATAGAGAAGCGCAGGCGGGGGATGTACCGGGCCATGTTCAACTACATCCAGGGACTCGTCAAGGCGCATCAGTGGGGCCTCTTGAAGTTTGAGGAGGCCTTCGCAGGGCACATCAGCGTGAGGCTGCCTAGTGGCGAGTACATGACCGTGATCGACGCGGTCCTCAGCAGGAAGACGGATCTGCAGTTGCCGGAAGCGACCAAGGAGGGGAGCTGATGGTTGATGAGAAATCCCTTGTCGTGACTCCCGAGGAGATGCGGTACAGCTGGCTCCTGCAGAGTACGGCAATCGAGCAGGTCCTTAGAGATGAGGATGCCGGGATCCATGTGGCCTACATCTACACGATCGAGATGATCAAGTTCCCGCCTTTCAAAATCAGGAAGGATGGCACGCCCGATCGCAGAGATAACCGAGGAAGACTTGTCGTCAAGCTAGCACGGGTCCTTCGCCTCAAGCCGCTCCAGTTCGTGAAGGAGCCTGATGGCACCTGGATATGGAAGGAGTGGGTCTGATGTGGCTGGAGAGATACCTCATAATCAATGCACGAGGTAGGTGCAGGATCGCGAAGCGACACCCGAGCCTCCGCGATGACGAGATTATGCTGAGTCTGAGCCTCAGGCTTCCCGACAGTCTCTTCAAGAAGCCAATCATCGAGGCCAAGATAGAGATCCCCGAAGACGCCGTCACGCCTGCAGCGCTGGATGCGGAGGTCCTCGCAAGCGCCAGGGAAGCGCTCGAGAAGGTCATAGGCATGCGCGTAGAGCTGGTCCCTGTCCTGCCCAAGACGACCAAGGAGGGAGATCTCTGACTGAGCTGACGGATGGCCAGCGCGCCATCCTGAAGCAGATTGCCGACGAGACCGCGATGGATGAGAAGTCGTGTCCCCGCTGCGGCAAAGTGCTGTCCGAGATGGACCTATGGCGATGCGGCAAGACTGTCATGTGGCGTTGCTCATTATGCCGAGGCCGCTGGAAGCCGTATCCGCCCCGCCCGGAGGTCGAGAAGAAATGACATGCGAGTATCTCGATATGTGCCCATTCTATCCTTGCGGCATTCCCGGAGAGATGCAGGATGGTTGTGGCGTTCCTTTGATGCTCGAATGCTTCCAAGATGGTGATGACGAGTGAAGTGCCCCAAGTGCGGGCGCGAGATGCGTCAAACAAGCTCCGGTGTTTGGTGGTGCTCGAACTGTCATACACATCACGAGAAGAAGGTAGGCGGTGAGAAGGATGGATGAGGAAACAGTACCACAGCAAATGCGGAGAATCAGATGGATCCTCGGTCATGTGAATAGACTGGGGCAAGCCGAAAAATCCTATCTCAAGAAGAGATTGAATCAAGTCGAGTTGAAGGACGCATGACCACTCACATTCTCGCCATCACCTACAAACCTAAGGAAGAGGCCGTGCGAACCGGAGCATGCCGACAGACGATCAGACCGGTCAGTGAAGCCCCTCATGCAAAGCCGCGACGCATAGGAGACGATGCGCTGCTCCACGGATGGAAAGGCGTGCCTTACTACTCAAAATGGTCCTGGAGACGACGGGGCCCCCTCACAGAGGTCATCCCGATGTTAGTCAGTGAGACCCATTTCCTACTAGACAACGGGTCGCTTCCGGCGCGCGTGGTCTTCTGGGATGAGCCGTTTGCGGACGATCTCGCGCGACGCGATTTCATATCTCCACCCACTGGCCTCGCCCTCAAAGACGTTCTTCTGCATTACTACGACTTCCCGCTATCCATGGAGGTCCTCAGATGGTGAAGAGCATCGAGGAACGACTGACGCGCCTCGAATGCGAACTCCGAGATCTCAAGACCCGAATCAATAAGCTCGACGGCGTCTCCTCGGCTGACTACCGCCGGCCGGAATGGGCGAGAATGGATCATAGAGGGCGGAAAGAATCCCGCCCGCGTACCGCCATCGAGTAGCTTCCCTAAATCCTAATAAGGCTCCACCTCATCTTAACGATCGCTCTGCGACAGACTCGAACCGCCGCTCTGTCGCGATGAGCCTGAATGGACCGCGGCGAATGAACAGAACGGACCTGAACGAACAGTAGAAAGACAGGATGGTCCGAACAGGATGGGTAGAAGGAGGCTGTGGTCCAGACGGAAGCATGAGAGCGAGAAGGCCTATGAGGCCTTCTCCATATACATCGAGCTCGGCGAAGAGCGCAGCCTCTCACGAGTCGCGCGCCGGTTAAAGAAATCCGCACCACTGATGAAGAAGTGGTCCGATCGCCATGACTGGCGTGCGCGCGCTCTTGTCTACGATAATTATCTGGCTGACCTGAAACGGACGAAGACTGAGGAGGAGGTTCTCAAGTTCATCGAGAACCAGGCCCGACTCAGCCGTGGTTTTCGAGAGCGTGCCTTGAGAAAATTGGAGACGATGACAGAGGACGACCTCGAGCCCGCGGACGCCGTGAAGTTCGCCGAGGTAGGGGTCAAGCTCGGCCGGCAGGTCCTCGGCCTCGATGAGCCTCCGAAGACCGAAGGACAGGTGATTATCGCTCAGGACGGGGCCAAGGTCCAGGTCAACACTTTCACAATCGAGACGCACGCGGAGCTGCTGGCGGATGCGTTGGAGGATGAAGAACCGGATGTACGCGAGCGAGTGCTTACAAGATTCGAGCAAGCCCTTGTCAGAAGACAGCGTCCCGCACTTGGCCAGGGAGATAATCGCGGAGCGGGCGGCTAAGAAGGACATCATCAGCTTCGCGGAATACTTCCTCGGGCTCGATGTCCCTCAGCATCACCGTGAGGCCTATCAGTTGTACGAAGCGCTCGAGGGCGGGACCTGGTCCGCCGAGTGGGTGTGCCCCGTAGGTCATGGGAAGAGCACCGTGTGGGCCTACGCCGTCCCGCTCTGGGAGATCTGCAACGACCGGGACGCTCGGATACTGATGGCGGCCAAGAACGACGCGATGGCGGCGAATGCTGCCCGCAGGATCAGGCATGAGCTCGAGAGCAATGAGAAACTCCTCCGGGCCTACGGCAAGTTCGAGACGGAGATCTGGAGCGAGACGAAGTTCCAGGTGAGCCGGCCGAGCAATCTCAAGGATCCCACCCTGACGGTGACAGGCCTCGGAGGAGGAATCGAAGGTGTACGCCTGACCCTTGCGATCCTCGACGATGTCATCGACATCACGAGCATGACCTCGGAGGCCGAACGACGAAGGGCCATTGAATGGTATGCGCACACGCTGAGGCCCAGGATGGAGCCCCAAGGAAGGGTCCTGGTAGTCGGCACCCCGTGGCATCCGGACGATCTGTATGCCGCGCTGCACACGTCCCCCGCGTTCAAGCAGCTCAGGCATGAGGCAATCAAGCAGGATGGGCAGCCCCTATGGCCTAGCAGATTCAGTCTCAGCAGGCTGACGGAGATCAGGGCGGACGTCGGGGAGCTCGCGTTCAAGCAAAAGTTTCTTTGCAGCCCGCAAGCCATCACCGGTAATCTGCTCAAGGCCGAATGGCTGCACTATTGGGATCCCGCCGCGGACCCGCCGGATGTCGAGGACCTCGAGATCAGGATGGGAGTAGACCCCGCGATCTCACAAAAGGATTCCGCCGACGACTCCGCGATCGTGACATGCGGGTACGATCGGTCCGGCCGAAAGGTCTACGAGATGGATACGTGGGCCGAGAAGGTTGATTTTCCCGAGCTTCTGCAGATGATCATCCGCAAGGCCGAGTACTGGCACCCTACCAAGATCATGGTGGAGGAGAACGCCTATCAGGCGAGTATCAGACAAGCCCTCGCGAAGACGAGCAACCTTCCGATCGTGGGCGTGAAGACGCACAAAGACAAGGTCACGCGCATGCTCGCTCTGTCCCCTCATTTCGAGGCCGGCCGACTATTGCTCAAACGCACAAACATCAAGCTCGTCTCTCAGTATCTTGATTTTCCACATGGTCGACACGACGATACTCTGGACGCACTGGAACTCTGCGTGCACGATTGGCTGTCGACAGGCAGCGGGAACTACGGCCCCGTCGAAGTAGACTGGGGGGAGCTGCTCCGATGATGGGTATCGGGAGGAAGTGACATGGACTGCTGGCGTGACAAGATGCCTGATGGGAAGCCGGTCGAGTGCGGCACGTTTCCGACATGGGCCGACTTCCTCAAATGGGACGGGGAGAAGATCTGCAACCGGTTCTGCCCTATCGGCACCAAGGGTCGGCCGAGTCAGAGCGCGAAATACAGCCTGTACTCTGATAAGGCTTGGATGCGGCAGCTCGGCAGCGGCCCAGTCTATCGCCGACAGGTCCACGGGAGGAAGGTGGCATGACCCAGAAGTACCTCCGCCGCAAGACCCGCGTGGAGCTCGCTCGAGATCTCGCCGAGATGCTCCGGCTGCACAATCCGGAGGAGGTAGAGCGAACGCTGGGCCACGTGTCTGCGACGATCCTGGAGGAGCTCTGCTCGAGCGTTGCGAGCTCGATCGGCCGTCCCTGGGATTCATTCGTTCGGAGCGGCAATCGTCGATGTCGAGGTGGGGGACTTCACGATTTGCCCGTGGACAAAACAGAGTAGCCAGCATAGGGCAACAGCTGATGCCGAACACCTCCGGAGTTTCGGTTCTCGGTGAACATGTTCATCAGCGGGCGTAAGTCCCGGAGTCAAGGCGTCGCTGGCCGCCCATGTCATATAAGAATGTGTCGCAAGGTGCTCAACTTGCGAAACACCAATCATCTCGTAGAGAATATTACGTCGATGGATGGGCCTCAAGGAATTTCTTGGCCTGTACACGCGCAGCGACATCGCCATGGCCAAAGCATCGGCATCTCCGAACGCCTACGAGCAGATGAGCCGCGCGCAACCTCAGACTCCTGAAGCTTCGGGCACGGTCCTTGCGAACGGCTACGCGTCCCCCATGCAGGATTCGAAGACCCTCGTCAAGCTCGTTCTCACGGATTGGATGGTCGGCACGGCCGTCGACAAGATCGTCATGGAAGTCACGCGCGAGGGCTGGGATTGGGAACTTGATGATCCAACGAAGGAGCCGCAGAGGGAACAGCTCGAGGCCGCGGAGCTCTCGGCGATTAATACCTTGATTGATAAGCCCACCATAGACCAGCACGGCCAGCCGCAATTCACTTTCAAGGACGTCCTCAGGAGCATCGCATTCTACCATGTCGCGGTCGGGGACTCGGCCCTCGAGATCCAGCCTGATCCTCTCGGTCGGCCGACCGCGCTGAACCCGCTCCCGACGGAGTATCTCAAGGAGCGCGAAAGAGGGAAGCCGCCTCAGAAGTTCTGCCCTCGCTGCTACAAGGCGGACACATGGTATGACGAAACTCAGGTGCGTTGCCCAGACTGCGGGTCTGAGCTCTATGTGACCGCGTGGGCGCAGGTAGATGACGACGACAAGGTCATCGCGCGCTGGGCGGCCAATGAGATCATTTTCAACTGCGCGCGGTCGTACGGGAGCCGACGGCGAGGCGTGTCCAAGGTCCAGCGCGTATGGTACATCGCCCAGGTCCTCAGGTGGATGGAGCGGAATCAGTATGCGGCCTATGCGATGAACATCTCGCCCGACAAGACGGTGACCTTCCCTGGCATGGACCAGGAAGAAGTCAATGTCATGTTTCAGAGTGTGGCGGAATGGAAGAGGAAGAACCCGAGCATCAAGCGCACGCTCGCCCTCGGCGTCAAGGACCCGCCGATTGTGGTCGACCTGATGGACTCGCTGGTCGATCTAGACGCTCGGAATCTCGCGGAGTTCTACCGAGAGGCCATCGCGATCAACTTCGGGGTCAGCCTTCAGGCTCTGGGAATCCAGACTCCGGGGAAGTTGGGCAAGGAAACGGAGACCATCGAAGTCTCGATGGATACCGTCGAGGAGGCGCAGGCAGAGATCGAGGAGCTTGTCAATGTCCGCCTGGTTCCGCTCTTCCCGGAGATCAAGAGCTTCAAGTTCGAGCTGCGCTCGCCGAAGAAGGATGACCTGCTCCGCAAGGCGCAGATTGAGCAGATGAAAGTTCAGACGATCGTGACCCTCAAGGGCGCAGGTGCAGAGCTAGATGTCGATGACGACCTCGATTTCACGATCCGTGAATGGACAGAGCACGCGCCGCCATCGAACTACCAGTATTCCTTCGGCCAGCAAGATACTTCTTGGATGGATTCGGCCGGGCAACCGGCCGCGGCCTCCTGGGCCTCTCCTCCCCTCGAGAAGAGTTCTCAATCAGCCCGGGGGGCCGTACCGTTCGGGGCATCTCTTGCGAAGTCCCTGAGCCCGAGACACGCGCCTCCAGGAGAGGGCGTTCCATCCGGACTTGCGAGCGCTGAAAAGGACTTCCTCGAGCTGCTCCTGTCGATCAGAGACGGCGCGCTTCACAAACTCGAGCGCGCAAAATCGCCCGACGAAATGCGCGCGGCGGTCGCGGAGACGCTCGCCGAGCTCGAGCGCGAGATCACGAAGGAGGCCCGGGAATTCCAGGTTGCATATTACGCGCAGGTCCTCGAGAACGAGGCGGGCAAAGAGGGCTGGGATCCGGCGTTCACGCAGACGGACCTCAATGCCCTCGAGTACATGCAGCAGGATCCCACGGGCCTCGAGTCCGCACTAACGAGGTTTGTCGGAGATCAGCGCAAGGCGATCTTCGCGGCCCTCGAGGAAGCATATGCCACGCCCGGCGGGCTCTCGTTACCGAAGATCAGAGACGCTCTCGGAGAGGTCATCGAAGGCACGAAGTACGAGCTCGAGAGGATCGCGCGCACGGAGACGACGCGCATCACCAATCATGCCCGACAAGTCCGGTGGAGCAAGATCGCTGACCCGATGGACGAGTACGAGCTCGTGCCGGCCTCGGATGCGAAGGTCTGCCCACTCTGCAATGCGGTCGCGTACGGAGGCGAGGGGGAGCTCGATGGGGTCGTGCACTCGTTCCACGGCAATCCGTACACGATGGCCGAGATGCAGTCGATCGATCGCGGCAAGGGCTCCCTTCATCCGCACGACAGATGCACTTGGGTCCGGCGGCCTGTATCGGCGAGGAGGCGGTGACCACGAACATCAGGATAGAGACTAACGCAGACGAGGTCGCAGCGAAGATCTCCGAGATGCCCGGAAAAGTATCGAGGGGCGTGCAGGCCGGGCTGAATGACATCGCCGACGAGATCCTTGCAGAATCGCAGTGGCTCGTTCCGGTCCGCGATGGCACTCTGAAGAAGTCCGGGAACGTCCAGTACGGGAACATGTTCGCGGTCGTGGGCTACAACACGCCGTATGCCCGGTTCATGGAATCGGGGACGAAGCCGCATATTATCGCTCCGAAGAGAAAGGGATTCCTCGCGTGGCCTACAGAGGCGCTGGTCTTCGGATACAAAACGGGACCTGGTGGGGCCAAGATCAAGCCGACGGGATGGGCCTTCACAACGAAGCCGGTCCACCACCCGGGGACGAAACCCTACCGGTACCTCGAGGGCGCCGTCGATCGGGTGCTCCCGAGGATCGAGAGCATCATGGGCGCCCGCATACAGCAGGCGCTCGAGCAGGGGGCGTGAAAATGCCGGAGCAAGATCTACCGTGGCAGGATGAGCGCCCCTGGATGAACGACCGGACCATGGAGACGTTCATCTCCGGACCGCTCGTCGACGTCCAGAATGACTTCATCCCAACGGATTCCTTCGTCCCCCAACTACCGTGGTTCGCGAAGCATGGACTGTACACCTGGTATCACACAGACTTCCCGATCGGGGAGCCGATCGGCTGGCGCGTCAGAGACGGGAGGCCGGAGATCAAGGTCGGGATCTACTCGACCAAAGACTCGGGCATCCAGTGGCATGATGATGCATGGCGCGTGATCAAGCGGTACGGGAAGAAAGGCAGCTCATCGATCAGAGGGCTCCTCAAGGACCGGGATCGGGTGTGCATCGAGAACCGCTGTTTCTCGAAAGTGAACGAGGTCGCACTTTGGGCCGTCGGATGGGTCGGGGAGATCCCGGCGAACAAGGACGCGACCGTGAATTTCGTTTCCGCGGCGAAGACGGGCGAGGCGGAGTATTGGCTCCGAACGGGCCTGCACTCGGAGGATTCTGAGATCCGGGATCTCACCGAGCAGGTGGTCCTCGCCGGCTACGCCAAGTCGATGAATGGAGTGGGTGTGCGCATGGAGAAGGAACCGGAGATAGTGGTCACGGACAAGATGAAGGCCGCCCTGAAGAAGGGCAAGACCTTCGCGGAGATCATCGCGAACTGCCCGAAGTGCAGGGATTATGTGGCGAAGATGGAGAGCGCTGGGGTGCCGACGGAGTTGGCACTGGATGCGCTCAAGCTGAAGCTCGCGGAGCAGATCCTCGGGAAGGCCTATGAGAGCTTCGAGGAGTGCGTCGCGGACAATCAGGACAAGGCGAATCCTGAAGGATTCTGCGCATGGCTCAAGCGCGAGGTGCCAGGCGCGTGCAAGGATGACAGTCAAGCGGCCTCCCACAGTGAGACCGTTGACAAAGGGGTAAGCAACATGCCAGACAACGAGGCAGGGAAGCAGAGCGCGACCCCTCCGAACCAGGGGGAGGCCGCGAACAACGCTCCGGCGGCTGAGGACTACATGGCCCTGATCAAGGGCCTGCAGGCCGAGATCGCGGAGCTGAAGGCGGCCAAGGCCGTCACCGGGGACTTCGCCAAGCTGGGCGAAGAGATGAAGAAAAGCATGGCCGAATCGAGCGCGAAGATCGACCAACTGTCCGAGAGGATCCTCGCGATAGAAGGAAAGATCGGAGTGCCCGCGGCCGCGAAGAGGGGCCAGGCTGCAGGCGACGGTGCAGAGCACGAGATCGACTTCTCGAAGGCCACGCCGACGGACCTGATCAAGGCCCTGAATAAGCGCGTGAGGTGAGCGAAATGGCTAGCAGAGTAGAGCGACTGATGACATTCTTCGACGACGGTGGAATGTCACTGGATGAGTTCTACCACTCCCGGGCGGTCAAGGCCGTACAGATGGTCAGCCCGACCCTGGACGGGAAGAACACGGAGCTGACACCGATCGACGAGCTCGCGAAGGCAGCTCTCGACTCATCGGTGGCAGGGGCGATCAACGCGGTGTACGACCTTGCGGTGATCACGCAGTATGCGATGGGGATCAACGCAGTGGGCGCGACCCCGAAGAAGCCATGGAGAAGGCAGGGCTTCAGAGCGTGGAAGACGGCTTCCAAGACGAGCGGGCTCGGAGTTGCGGAGTCGCAGGCTCTGGGCACAGCGCTGTCGCCGACGCCATACGAAGTGGCGCCGACCGCGAAGGAGCTCGAGCTCGTCGGGGCATTTTCGAGCAGGCTGAAGCTGCTCTCGGAGATCGCCGACGGAGTCGCCGCTGACGACATGAGGCGTGCGATGGAGGCGGACTTCTGGAGGTCCCTCGAGAATGACATCAACATCAACTACGACACGCTCCCGGGGAATAACATGTCCGGCCTCAACCTCCTTACCGCATCCGATGGAGAGACGACCGCAGAGAGCTACACTGCGGGCGATGAGGACTATCTCGGTGTCGACAGGTCTGTCGAGACATGGTTCAACGGCAACCCGCTGTACGCAGCCTCTGGCACGGACAGGGATCTCAGCATGGCCCTGATCAACGACATGAGGGAAGCCGCGCAGCCCTACTGGTCGAGCCTTGAGGGCAAGTGGTGGCTGACGGGCTTCGACACTTGGACCAGGATCAGCGAGCTCGAAGGCGCGAAGATCAGGCTCTCGTTCGAAAGCTACAAGGTCACGCTCGGGGACGGGATCCAGGTCGGGCCCGGGATCCAGGCTGGCGGGAAGATCGCCACCTTCGATGGCTTCCCGATGGTCGTGAGCGATGCTGTTAGCAAGGTAGGCGACACGATCAGCCCCGTGATGTTGCTCGACAACGTCTACCTCGGCATGTACATGGGCCGGCCGGTCCAGCACGTCGAGAGCGACGACGTGTTCGCAGTCGGGCACCTCGTCAAGGGCGTGTGGTACGGCATCGGTGAGCTCATCGACATGAAGCCGAAGACCACGAGCAGGTTGAGGGACCTCAGGTAAGGAGGGCCCTCCTCCAAACCATTTCCTTTTCCTACGAAGAGGAGGGAGAACGATGGTCAAGGTGACATACAAAGGAAGGCTGCAGCTCGTGACGCACAGAGGCGTGCACGCGAGAGAGTATCCGTACACCTTCATCCAAGGCGCCCACGTCGAGATCACGGATCCGGAGGACATCGCGATGTTCCGTGCGATGGCACAGTCCAATCCGGACACATGGGAGATCGGCGAAGGCGCGGTGGAGAAGGTAGAGAAGGCGGTCGAGCGGGTCGCTCGGACCGTGAAGGGCAGGTGAGGTAGATGACTTCAACAGTCGCGAACAAGGACTACCAGGTCATGGGCGGGTCGGTCGTCAAGACGGTCACGCTCACGATCTCGTCGTATGCAACGGGCGGAGAAGACGTATCGCCATCCAAGCTGGGCCTGAGCGGGATCAGGAACCTGGTGGCGGTTTCGAAGTCCTACGGGGCGTTTCCAGTCTGGGACGAGACGAACGGCAAGCTCAAGCTGATGAGCGCTGCCGCGACCGAGGTCACGGCCACCACGAACTGCGGTGACTGGATCGTCCGCGTGGAAGGCTACTGACCTGCGTCATCGGAGGTGAAAGGCCATGGCTAGGGTCGATGTCTTCAGAGTACGCTCAGACAAGGACACGCACTTCACGACGCTGCTTGTCACGAACGCGTTCGAGCAAGAGGACATAGCGACGGGCGCGGGTGCGAAGAAGTTCGCCATCCTAGCGGTGGAGCTCTTGGCTGACCAGAACCTAGACTGGGAGTTGTGGTTCTGGAACAAGAGTACCGCTGAGGACACAGACTTGGACTTGGACGCCTACATAGGCCGCGTTGCGATTGCCGTGGCAGACCACAAGCAGTACGGCGCAAGCGGCACTTACTATGTGAACAAGGAACTGGCTGCGCCCATCGTGTACATAGATGACGACGCACCAGGCACGGAGCCCAAGCTGCATGTCTCCTTGCTGAACAGGAGTGCGACAAGCAAGAACGCGGGCGCGACGGGCGAAGTGGTCCTCATCGTAACCTGTGAACCGATCGGGTGACCAAGATGGCATGGTGGCACAAGAAGAACCCGGAAGAGCTGAAGGAAGCACCGGCAGGTTTCGTGAGCCACAAGTGCGGACGCTGCGGGAAAGGCTGGCAAACGGTTGATGGTTACATGGGCCATCATTGTGAAGCCGCGGGCGGATTGACGCCACGCGAGCCAGGCTTTGTCCTGAGGAGCTGAGGCCTTGCGGGATGTGTTTCGCATCAGGTCCGACAAGGACTTGCACTTCACCACAGCGATAGCGGCGAATGGCGGGATCGAGGAGGAGGACATAATCTTCCCGAGCCGTGCCAAGAAGTGCGCCGTGGTCCATGCGTCCATTCAAGCCGATGAAGCCTTGAACTGGGAGCTGTGGCTGGCATCAAGGAGCATGAAGCAGCTGACCGACCTAGATGGCGACAGCGTCTTGGGCAAGATTTCGCTCGACCTGGCGACGAATGGAAAGCGATACGCCGCGGGCGCACAGTACTACTATGACACGCCCTTAACTTCGCCCATGCCGTTCGTGGAGGAATCGGCGGCGCTGCTAGACCTAGACATGGACACTTTGCGGTCAGGAAAGTTGAAGAACTTTGCCGATGAAAGTGGCGTGACAGACGGGACGATGACTGATTGCACCACGGTGGAAGGGCGCGTGGGCAATGCTCAATCGTTCAACGGGACGACCAGCAAAGTGAATTGTGGAACGAGTGACAAGTTCCGCATTAATGAGGGCACTTTGATGGCCTGGATACAGACGACCAGCGCCGATTGGTGTGTATTCATTGACCGTGCCGAAATGACCCTTCCGTATGACGGCTATGCCTTCGGCATCGGTGCCCTTACGCCTGGCAATCTATATTTTCGCCCTGGGAGTGCGTCCCACGCCCACGGAACCATCCCTGTGAATGATGGCCGCTGGCATCATGTGAGCGTCACATTCGTGGGAACTATGGTGCGTTTCTATGTGGATGGGGCACTGGATGTTGCTCGAACCATAGTCCCCGTAAACTCACCCAGCAGTGAGCCTATGTGGTTAGGCACAGATGACACCATGGCCCTTAAGTGGAATGGTCCCATCGACGAGCCGCGCATTTTCCCAATCGCTCTTGATGATGCAAGCATCGAAGCTGCGTATCGCAACCAGCGGCTGTCCTTGATGCATATGGCCTTGGTGAACCGGTCGGTCACGCCCAAGACAATCGGCGCGAATGGTGAAGTGGTTGTGGAACTCACACTCGAGCCCTATGGCTAGGAGGCAAACATGGTAGCAACAGTAGAGATCTGTGAAAGCAACGGCAGCTCAGAGACGGTGACGCACAATGTCACCAATCTGAACTGTGGCGACACTGAGGCGGCGAACCTCGACTACGCGGCCTTCCCGATTCCCCAGGGACAGAATGCCTATGCGAAGCTCGCGCGCATACACTGGTCGGCTGGCACGGCGAACAAGCTGGATAACTTCCAGGCGTACAAGTCGGCAGGTGCGTACAAGACTGGCGAAGGCATCCAAGCGAGCCTGCACACGGTCCAGGGCAACTACGATACCGTGAAGGTAACGACATACACGCAAGGCACAAAGACGACGTACACGGCCTACGCGATACCGGAAGCCGATCCTGCCGCAGCGAACCTGGGCATCGGTGGCAGCTTGACGGGCAACCTGGTGGCCGTTGGTTATAGCGACTATCTCAAGTTCCAGTTGCAGACGACGGGCAGCACGCCGCAAGGCGACCTGAACACGAAGACGATAACCTTCCAGTACGACGAGCAATAGGAGACGCACCTTGAAAGCGGGCAAGACAGAACCGATGCTGCATCAGTCCTGGCACATGGAGATGCCGGACGGGACGATCAAGCGCGGTAGTGACGACTATCCGAAGCTGGAAGACAAGGCCAAGGCTACCAGCCTGCTCGTCGTGTTCAAGAACGGCATGCGGTTTCGTGTGCAGCCGCCGGTGAACAGTCAAATCATCTGGTTCTGCCGCCCGCGCGTCACGATCGGCACATGCGACGGTCGAGTCCTGGGACACATGCGCGCCTATTACATCGGCTGGAAAGATCGGTACGACGGGAAGAAGTGCGTCCACATGTTCGAGCTGAACGAAAAGGGCGAGTTCTTCAGCGTCCTGTTGCCGGATGATGGGAGGCCGGACTGAGCATGGCAATCACTTATGTCGGAGTCTCGAATGATGCGGCAGCGTCGAGCGGCAATGTTTCAGTGACACCGCCGACGACTCAGACCGACGACATAATGATATGCTGTGTGACCACGCATGACAATGTGGCCGTCACCTTCCCCGCAAACTGGACTATATATCAAGAGGCCAATAACACAACGGCGTTGAGGGCCACACTCGCATGGAAGAGATGCGTGGGCGCGGAGGGCGCGTTCACAGTCACACATACCGCGGGAGACGGAATCGTTGCTACTGCGATCGTGTTTCGTGGATGCGTAGCCGCAGGTTCTCCAATTAATGCAAGCGTTCTAACGGCCAACGCCTCATCAAGCACTTGCACAGCTGCGACCATCACATCATCCGTGAACGGATGCTGGCTTCTGTTCACGATGCACGACAGCGACAACGGTGCATCATCGGCACAGTCCAGCGCGAACCTCGGAGCGATGACAGAGAGGTTCGACAATTCCTCCAATCTAGGGCTGGACGAGGCTGTGTCGGGCGCTCATGTCAGTCAAACGACAGCGGGCGCATCAGGCGCATCCACCGGCACATTGAGCCTCGGCCCGGATGTGAACAGCGGAGGCAACACATTCCTCGCGCCACTTGTCATCACGACTTATTCAGTCACCAAAGACATTGGTTCTCGCGTAAAGGCCCAGGGCTTGTCCGTGACGAAGGACATCGCCAGCCGAGTCAAGGCGCTTGGCGTGTCAGTCACCAAGGATATTGCCGCCAGAGTGAAAGCGATCGGGCTGGAGATAACGAAGAACATCCAGGCCACGGTAGGCCCGCCAAGCGGCCCGACGACATACGAAATCACCAAGAACGCCGCGGCCCGCGTGCTGGGCAATTTCCAGATTCAGAAGCAGATCAATAGCCGTGTCAAGGGCACGGTTAGCCTGGACAAAACCATCAGGGCCTGTGTCGACTGGTCGACGCCAGCAACGACAGAACAGGGCTCATGGTGGAGGAGGTGAAATGGGAATGGACCTAGTTACTCTGATAGTCCTGCTGCTGCTCGGACTGATTGGTGGATTGCTGCATGCGGTGATACCGCCACAAGAGGCCGGCCTACGGCAGCTCGCCGTTAGGATCTTCGCCGGCATAATCGTAGCCCTCGTCTTCGGGTACGGCATGATTACAGAAGTGCTGAAGGACCTGGAGCCTTTGCAGCTGTTCTTAGCTCTCGCGCCTACCGTCATCGGTATGGCGTATGTGGGCATGGACATGCTGAAGGCGATAGTCCAGAAGGCCACGGGCTGACCGTGGCATCCAAACCTTTTTGGAGGCACGAACATGGACGACGCAGCGAAATACAAAGGCATGACAGATCACGACCTGCTGATCACCGTAGCGACGAAGCTCGAGGGCATAGAGAGCAAGCTCGCCGGCGAGGGCGGGGTCTGCGACCACCTCGCGGAGCACGACAAGCAGCTGACAGACCAGGGAGGCCGGCTCGCCACTGTCGAGTCGTACTGGAAGGTCGCCATTGGAATACTCGTGGTCATCGTTCCCACGGTCATCGTGATCGCCTGGGACATACTGAGGTAGACTCATGACGGAGAAAAGCGGGACAATCATCACAGAGGCATGGGGAGACGACAGTAACCCTAGCCCTGTCCATCTCGTCGGGGACTGTGCGATGGGTCCGGACCAAGTCCTCAACATTCTGCCAGGCTGTGAGATAATCGCAGACGGCGACTTCCTCTTTGAAGCCACGGACGGACAGATCGTGGCCGGCGGAGAACCAAGTGCGCCGATTCATGTCCATGCGGCAAGCCCAGGCCGCGGCAACTGGAAAGGGTTCAAGACACAAGGCGCTATGACGCTCAACTTCCTGGAGGTCGTACTCGAAGATGCTGAAGATGCCGTGTCATTCGTGTCCGGCTCAGGCGCGTTCAGGAAGTGCCGCATCATGGATTGTGAGGATGGTTTTTCGATCGCGGGCGGTGTGAATACGGACCTGATTGCGGCCGAGGATTGCCGATTCGAAGCAAATGGCAGAGGCCTCTATTTTGCCTCGGATGTGGCGTTCTACGCAGGCAGCTTGATTAAGGCTGCGAGAATCGTCAAGAATGACGTAGGCATCGAAATGGCCAATGGAAAGGGCCAAGTACATGACGTCGGGCATCGTCTCTGGGGGAACACCATAGGAGTTTCGCTGACGGGTACTTACGTCGGCATCGACCTCATGGAGATATGGTGGGGTTCGGATTCCGGACCTTATCAGGAAATCGACAATCCGACCGGGACCGGAGATCCGGCGATCTATACGGCGACGAAAGCGTACATCTCGCCCTGGACGCAACTTAAGCGGTATGTGCCGGTCGTGGATGATGTGCGCTTGGCCGCGACAAGGCTGTTGGACAACCCGCCAATCGTAGAAAACATCACGGACGATGAGCTCGAGGCGATCGTGGAGCAGATGGAACGCCGCTACGACACCTGGTACAGCAAAGTGCCTCGGACGAAGAAGCTGTTCGCATACGACACGGAGACCAGTGAGAAGCATGACCTGGGCCGTGGGGAACGATTCGTGCAGACAATGTACTGGCCAATCAATGTCATCAGCGCTGTGGAGCAACGCATGAGCGATGGCTCGTATCAAGCGTTGCCTCTGAACGAATTGTCTGGTTACTACGCCAGTGTAGACATGATGCAGAAGGGCAGGCTCGCCATTACGCAGACGCTGTCGTGCGATTATGACGCTGTGGCCGTGACTTACACCCACGGATACTACGATGCCCCGGAATCCATCAAGGACACGATCCTCAAGCTCTGCGCCGTGGAGATCTACCGTCGTTATCTCAGAATCGGAGGCGAGGAGACCGCCAGCCCGCGGATCCAATCGCTGCTCGAGGACCTGAAGATCGCCCAGGATGCAGCTCAGGAAATAGCCCGGCAGAACAAGGTGCGTTGGAAGGTGATATAGAATGCCAGTATCGTGGGACAAGGACGGATATGTCAAGTTCGCGCTTGACTATGAGATTGACCGATTCGCGGCGGAGGGCATCGGCGTACTAGATGGCTGTGTTGTATCAGCAATCGGGACGGATACCGATGTGAGTTGGACGGCAGGATCTGTACGCCACGGCAATGGGGAAGCCATGATTAGCGCGAGCTCTCTCAATCTGTCGGCTTACCAGCATGCTCTCTATCCGCGAAAGGTTCTCATCTTCGTCGATGCCACAGATAGCGTTGTCAAGGCTGTGGCTGGAGACGTCCAAGCAGCTGCACCGCCGACGAAAACAGGTCGCTACACGCGAAGGCCCGTGCCGCCTGATTTTGGAGGATCTTTCGCGCTAGCCGCTGGGGATGTCGTCTTGGCCGAAGTATGGCTGAGAACGACGGGGCAATACATTCTCAGCACCGATGTCACCGACAGGCGTTGCATCATTCCCGACATGCATGGCGCTGCGTCGTATATCATCTGGAAGGCTGGCAGCACATACAAGGCAAAGAACGGTGCTACGGGCCAGGTACCATTCACCGGGACGGCGAGCGCTGTCAGCGCAAGCGTATTTGCTGCGATGACCGCCGGCGGCTTGATTCACTATTCCACAGACATTTTCACTCTGCCGACCAGATTGACAATACCGAAGGATTTGTCATGGATACTGGAAGGAGAAGGCGCTCCGTCTCAGGAATCCGACATGTGGACAAACAGCGGCACGATCTTCGAGAGCAACGACCCGACGGGCCTTTTGACGGTTGATGGGCCGCCCTCGTCCTCCAAAACTACTCGCGTGATCCTCCGAGATATAGAGTTCCGTCAGAATGTCCAGCAGACAGACAAATGGACGCACTGCGTTGACTTGGACAAGGTTTGGGTAGGAGGCATAGAGCGCTGTTCCGTCCTCAATATTCTTGACAGGTCTGGTGTAGCCTATCCGATGAATGGAACCGGATTATCCATGAACAATGGTTCGCTCGGCGATAGTTTCTGGGGTAGAGACTTGCTGGTGTCTGGCTTCGGCGGCCCATGGAGTGACCCGGCTCCGCATGGCTTGATGAACCTGGGGTCCAATCACTTTGAGATTGAAAACCTGCACCTTTGCGGCATGAATAGGCGTGTATCCTTTGCCCTACATATCGTCATAACTGGCGCACGCTCGGTCCTCAAGAATGTACAATTTTTCCAACTAGGTGAGTATGGCGCGGACACTAACGCTATCTGGCTCATTGCGATGGAACCCGGTGCCGGCAACACGCAGAATCTGTACATGGAAAATGTCGCCGTTGAAAGCTATTATCCTGCAACATGGCAGGGGAAGAAAGCCATCTCGACCTACTCCGATGGCAACATCCGCATCACCTTGAACAGGGCGTACAACTCGAACTTCACATCCTGGAATCCTTGGAGAGCGGATTACCCAGCGAACTTCGTTCTCAAAGGAATCGTCGGCGGCGCAGCGTCCGCGTCGAAGTGCCCAATAGGATTCGTGACGAACTTCGTTGACACAACGAACATGCTCATCTCGCCAAGCCCGACGGGCACACCGGGAGCAACGCTGGCCAGTGGGACGACATACACTTGCGAAATAAGATCGGCCCTTCTCTATATATGGGGCGGCACGGTGTCAGAACTTCTCATCAATGGTATTAGCGTCCCGACGTCCGGCACATACAAGTTGCAGCCAGGCGACACCGTAAAAGTCACATGGTCGGGGGAACCGAATGTGAAGTGCTATTTCGAGGAGTGACCATGAGTCTGCCTACGCCGATCGCTGGAGAAACGCCCGCTGGCTATCACATCGTCGAAGGACAGATACCGCTGGGCGGAACGGCATGGACGATCGCGGAACGCCTTATGCAGCTAATGAAGCAGAGCGATTGGTTCAAGCAGATCCCTCAATCCAACTACCATTTCGACCAGCGGACTAGTATGATCCCGCCCTATGTTCTGATTGTCGTCGACAACATGGACATGGAGACCTTCGTAGGCGGCGAACGCATCGACGCGACTGTGACCGTCTTCATCGTGCGGGCAAGCGGCCAGAAGACAGACACGAAAACCGCCTACGAGGACGTGGAGAGGATCAGGCAGCTTGTAGACTTGCATCCTCGATTCGACGACCTGAAGGACGTAACATCGGTGGATGTGACAAATGCCAAGGTCACCATGACTGAGGGCGCATCCTTCTTCCAGACCGTGACGACGATCAAGATATTGGCGAAGATGCACAAGAGGAGGCTGTGAGAATGGGAATCGTGACCATGCGGGATTTCGACAATCCCAGCTATTCGGTTGAGAGTGAGTGGGGGACGGATCCTGTGTCAAACAGGCTTGCGTTCCTCGGCGATGTAAAAGACCTGACCTTTTCATTCGACCCACAACGCGAGGCGCGCCGTTCTGTGGGCAGCGGCGTAATGCCCAAGGGATATGCCAAGAAGTGGAAGAAATGCGGCCTGAGCTTAACCATGGACCTTATAGACGATACCGTGGGCAATTCCCTGATAGGCTTGGCCTTGGGCGGCGCGCCTAATGCATCCGGCAGCATCGCACCGTATCCGGCCAGCGGCTATCCCAATCTCAGGTCGATCTCCTGCGAGTTCGGCCTTGATCGCGGCGGCAGCGAAGTAGAATGGTGGATAGCCAAGGGCTGCATCATGGAAGCCTTGGACTTGACCATGGACGAGCAGAAGGTGAGTACCGAAGCCAAGTGGCAAGTCAAGGACTACACGCGATTGGTGACGAGAACCGGCTTCTTGCCTGCGGAACCGACGACCTCACTGTTCAATCCGGCTACAGATCTGTCCGTCAATTTCACAGGCGTGGCCTTGCCGATAAACTACATCCAGCGCGCCAAGCTGTCCATAGCAAACAAGCTGGCATCCGGCCCTACCGTTGGTTCGGCGGGCGTGCTTGGCAAGTGTACGATCGTGGGCCGTGATGTAAGCCTAGAACTGACGGGCCTCAAGGATGTCCTGTACATGGGCCTGCTCG
>Ga0299915_10000354_pt1 | contig 35886 bp, 32 predicted proteins | sample RVTome_13_FD_200263 | JGI IMG/M metagenome (GOLD analysis project Ga0299915, IMG submission 200263) | Soil microbial communities from uranium-contaminated site in the Upper Colorado River Basin, Wyoming, United States - RVT92D227 (version 2) ...
AACGCGCCCCGTCCCGCCAAAACGTGATAGGCGGGTAAAGGGGCGCAACATGGATGCTAACACCTTGCCGGGAAGCCCCGCCTTCAAAAGCGGATCATTAGAGAGAGGGGAATGGGCGGGTGGTGCTGAAGAGGCCGTTTTAAGGGAATCTGCGCCTTGGCTCATCGCTCAAATGTGCCGCTTCAAGTTTTCTCCGGAGAAACCACCCCGATCCTGGGCATAGGATCTCCGCCCATCACTGAGGTATTTCGTCATAAAGATAAAGGGAGATGATTGAAAGGATTCTTCCTCTTATGGTAAGATGATATAGATTCATAGGAATGGTGGGGAGGATAAAAAGTGTCTGTGCCAAGAATTTTGGTTATCGATGATGAGATGATTGTTTGTGAGAGTTGCAAGCGGATTCTGGAGGAGGAGGGGTATGAGGTGGAGACCGCCCTGAGCGGAAAGGAAGCTTTCGATAAAATGAAGGCCAGCCCCTTTGATATTGTCATCACCGATCTCAAAATGCCAGGAATTGATGGCATGGAGGTTCTGAAGACATTCCGTAAGGAATATCCGGATTCGATCGTTATTATGATCACCGGTTTTTCCAATGTGGAGACTGCTGTCGAGGCTATGAAACTGGGAGCGTTCGATTATATTCCCAAGCCCTTTACGCCTGATGAGGTCTCCATTGTAGTGAAGAAGGCCATTGAAAAGAAGAGCCTCATGCTGGAGAATATTTACTTGCGTCAGGAGTTACAGGAAAAGTATGGGTTCCACAACATTGTGGGAAAAAGCAAAAGGATGCAGGAGATCTACCGGGTCATTGCCAAGGTGGCCATGACCGACAGCACGGTCTTAATCTATGGGCAGAGCGGAACAGGAAAGGAACTCATTGCCCGAGCTATCCATTTCAACAGTCCGAGAAGGGAAAAGCAATTTGTTCCGGTAGACTGCGCCGCTCTTTCAGAGAATCTCTTGGAGAGTGAATTGTTCGGTCACGTGAGGGGTTCTTTTACCGGTGCCGTCACCACCAAACCGGGGCTTTTTGAAGTGGCGGATGGAGGGACTGTCTTCCTCGACGAAGTGGGGAATATCAGTTTATCCATTCAAGCCAAACTTCTCAGGGTTTTACAGGAAAGGGAGTTTACCCCCGTAGGGGGAACCAAGGCCAAGAAGGTGGACATTCGGCTTATTGCCGCCACCAACAAGGATCTCGAAAAGATGATCAAGGAAGAGGTCTTCAGGGAGGATCTCTATTACCGTCTGAACATTGTCCCCATCTATCTTCCCGCGTTGAAAGAACGTCAAGAAGACATCCCTCTTTTAGCCGTCCATTTTCTCAAGAAATATGCTGAGGAAATGGGAAAGACGATCAGGGGGTTTACCCCAGAGGCTATGGAAAAAATGATGAAATACCCATGGCCAGGAAATGTTCGAGAACTGGAGAATGTGATCGAGCGAACAGTGGTGATGATCGAAGATGAAATGGTAAGGATGGAACATCTTATTCTTCCGGGTCAGCAAGATAAAGAAATTTTGGAAAACCAAATCCCCATGACCAGTGAAGAACTAAAAGAGATCAAGAAGCAGGTGAGGGAAAAGGCGGTTGAGGAGATTGAAAGGGCGTTTGTCATAAATGCCTTGGAGCGCCATCAATGGAATGTCACCAGGGCGGCGGCGGAGGTAGGAATGCTGCGGCCAAATTTTCAAGCGCTGATGAGAAAGTACAACCTCCGAGCGAGGGGAGAAGGTTGAGAGTTAGATGCTTACTGATTGAAATCTGAGAATTTATCTCCAACATTTAAAGCAATTTCCCTAAGAGCCTCCCCTCCCCACCGTGGGAGGGGATGAAGGGGAGGGGGAAGCAATCGATTTTGTCCACCCCCACCCCCTGCACCACGTAGGGTGCAGGACAATGCCCTGAACCTTACATGGTGCAGGGCTGACCCTCCCCCCATCGAAGGGCGAGGGAATATACAGGGAAAATTTCAAATATCTTTGGTTAGGAGTTTTGAGTTATGAGTTAAGAAAGAATTGTCCTTTCGGTTACGGGTCACAAGCACGAATCGCGGAAAGCAAGGAGCCTCTCTTGTCAGATTTTTTTAAATGGTTGATTGTGGGTTGGTCGATTGTTGTGGTGGGGATTGCTGCACTCGGTATGATCTTAATTATTAAGTATGGAGAAGTGAAAAAGATTGAGACAGATGATGTAAGTCTTTGTTTTATAATTGCTTTTTTCTGTTGGCTGATTCCCATTATTGCCTTCACAATCTTAGCCCGCACCTTAGGGTTTTAATTGGATATTAAGGTGCATATTCTTATTATTCTTTAAGTAAATCAATTAATTCTACTAATTAGTGAATTTTTGTTCATTTTATTTCTATAAAATGTATATTTATAATATACATTTTGCCTCGAACCATTTTTTATATCAATTAATAAAAATTAATAATTTCAGCTAATTAAATTAAATTTATTTTTCGGTTTCACGATGGCACATGAAATGCAATAATTAGCGTCCAACCCGTTAGAAAGGGGGGAATGCGGTATGATAAATGGAAAAAAACCTTGGTTGGCTGGATTAGTAGTTTGGTTTATCATCATGATAGCCACACCTGCCTTTGCAAGGTCTGTCAGCTTTAAAGACGCCGGGGTTGCCCTTTGGATTTTCATCATTATTGGGGCTGTGATCGTCCTGCTTCAATTGATTCCAGCAGCAATTCTCTTCTTTTCCTTCATCGGAACTTCTTCAAGCATGGTCTTCAAACGCAAAAAGGAAACTGGGGAAGTAGCAACGGAAGAGGGAGCCGCACTCCATGGAATTGAGCCGGCGCCTGCTAAAAAATAGCAATTGAGAAAAACAATGTCTGGGAAAATGAGAAATATTATAATCCTTTTGAGTTTAATCCTGGTCCTGACCATTACATTGGTCTCTTTTGGAATTGCTTATGCTGGAGGGATCAGAGGAATAGGACTCTTAGGAGTCTGTTTTTTCTTCACGGGAGGGATCATCGTCGTTTTAGCCCAATTGATCCCTGCTGGAATTCTCCTTTCCTCCTTCATGGGGACAGCGTTCTCCTCTTTTCGTCGGGGAGAGATGCCCATCCGGGCAACATAGGAAGATTGGAATAATTAAGGAGTCCTGACTGAGGAGGAGTTTAGTATGAAATCGAAAACAATCCTCATTGCCTATCAGGATGACGTTTGGGCCAGATCACTCTCCACTTTCTTCCAAGGCATTGGTTATAGGGTTGAAACAGCAAAGATGGTGAGTGAAATGATCCGAAAGGTTCGAAAAGGAAGCATTCATGTTGCCCTCCTTGAGGATGAGATGGAAGGAGTGAAGGCTTGTGACTTAGTCCCGCTCTTAAAGAAAATTGACGATAAGATCCAGCTCATCGTCATCTCTTCAGATCTCTCTATCGGACTGGTGAAACGTCTCCGAGGGGCAGGAATCTTCTACCAAGCCATGAAACCAGTTGACCTGGAAGAGATCAAGTCGGCAGTGGAGTGTGCTTTTGAAAAGATTGAGAGAGAGAATTTAAAAGAAGGGTTTTTCCCTTTCCTCATTCCAAGGAGGGTTCCAGCATGAAACGGAGAGAAGATGGTGGCAAGGCTTGGAGTATCATCCGGGGAGGGCTTTCCATCTTCCTTATCCTGGGTTGGATGACAGGAGTGGCTTGGAGCGACAATTCCCTCTGTTTTAGTTGTCATCAGGATGAATCGCTAAAAAAACAAGATGCTCGGGGTAAAAGTGTTTCTCTTTTTGTGTCCGAACCAGAGTTTAAAAGTTCGATCCACGGAAAATTATCCTGCTGGGATTGCCACACCCATATTAAAGATGATAAACATGCCGAGGGCGGGCGGAAGGCGGCGGACAAAAGGGTGAACTGTGCGACTTGCCACGAGAAGGCGGAGAAAGAATACCTGCAGGGCCTCCATTCCAAGATGATCATGAAGGGGACGGAGAGGGCGGCCAATTGTTATGATTGTCACGGAAAACATAATATCTTTCCCAGCAAGAATTCCAAATCCATGACCAACGTTTCCAACATCGACAGGACATGTAATCGCTGTCATGCGGATGCGGTATTTGTCAAGGAACATGCACTGGGGACGGCCATCCCAAAAGAGGAATTTAAGAAAAGTGTGCATGGTAAAACCGGGGGGGTGACCTGTACGAGTTGCCATGGGAGCCATAGCTTGAGGTCCCTGATTGATCCCAAGTCAGCGATCTTCAGATCGAACATTCCCCAGACTTGTGGTGTCTGCCACCCAGATATTACCAAACAATTTATCGGGAGCGTCCACGGAGCACTCGCTGCCAGGGGGAGGACAGATTCTCCCACTTGCACGACTTGTCACGGTTTTCACGGGATCAAGGCAAAGTTAGATCCCGATTCCCCTGTCAATGAGAAGAGAATCGCCTTAACGACCTGTCCGCAGTGCCATGCGGCAGAACGGATTTCAAAAGAATATAAAATTACTACTTCACCGGTAAAATCCTACTACGATAGTTTTCACGGACTTTCTTATCGTGGAGGAGATACCTATTCGGCCAACTGTGCCAGTTGTCATGGAGTCCATGACATCCTACCCTCTTCGGATCCAAAATCTATGATCCACAAAGATAATTTGCAAAAAACCTGCGGAACCTGTCACCCCGGAGCCTCGGAGAACTTTGCAAAAGGAAAGATGCACGCCATTGCCTCGATCACCGGAGAAGATTTTGGAGAAAAGGTGGTTGGGTGGGTGAGGATTGTCTACATTTTACTAATAGTCGCTGTCATTGGAGGATTGACATTCTTTAACTTTATGGATTGGTTGAGAAAGACGATCGAAAGGATGCATCATTAATATAAGGAGCGGGTTGCCATGACGAAAAAATACCTCAGAATGACATTGAATGAGAGAATGCAGCATCTCAATCTTGCCGTTAATTTTACGCTCCTGGTCATCACAGGTTTTGCCTTAAGCTATTCGACCGCCTTCTGGGTTTCTCCCATTACGGATGCTCCTTTGGGAATGACCCTTCGAGGTTTTTTGCATCGCCTGTGTGGTGTGGCTACGGTTTTCCTGGGGGGTTATCACCTTTTATACTTAGCCTTCACGGAGAGGGGGAGAGGAATTGCAAAGGATATGATCCCAGGGTTGAAAGACGCCAAAGACCTCTGGGAGACGCTGAAAAACAATTTCTTCATCAACAGGCCTGCCAAAGCGCTTAAAATGCCTCGCTTCAATTTCCGGGAGAAGTTGGAATATCTGGGCTTGATCTGGGGAACGATCGTGATGACGGTGACAGGTTTCATCCTTTGGTTTAAAACGGAATGGTTGATGTATTTTCCCATGTGGACTTGGGATGTTGCCCGGACAATCCATTTCTATGAGGCAGTTTTAGCTACCCTTACCATCATCGTTTGGCATTTTTATTCTGTCGTTTTCAATCCCGATGTCTACCCCATGAGTTGGGCCTGGATCACAGGGGACCTCACTGAACATGAAATGGAGGAAGAGCATGGGATGGAATTGGAGAAGATCAAGGCCCAGCAAAAAGGAGAACTGAAGGAGTTTGCCGGGGCGGCAGCCGTCGGAGGGGGAAGGGTTTATCCTGGCCATCAGGAAGAAGGAGAGAAAGGTCCATCCATTCGGCGCTTCTATGGTATCGTTCAAAGTTTCAATGAAGCCATCAAAAATTGGAAGGGAACGTAACAGGGAATTCTTTATTGTGTCAGTGAGCATGAGTGAATCATATCGATTCTATTCGTAGAAGAAAGAAAAGAACGATTTAATCCTAAGAGGGGGTATTTTAAAAAGGAATTATGAGTGGTTAGAGTGAAAGATTCCGAGCATTGGAGGTTTTGCGCACCAGGCTCCCTGTTTAGAACAGTAAATTAAGTTTTTGGCCCTATATATCCTCTGACTCCCACCATCCAAACCCCACCCAAATGGAGAGGATATGTAGGGCTTTTTTTTATCCGCCTACGCAGAAGAACACGGGCTCTGCCCGTGGACGAATGCGGACTCTGCGGCTAAGTCATCCCTGTGCCCTTGGGTTAATGCTACGGCGGATTCCGCTACTGGCGGATAACCCGCCGAAGCCCTGGCACTAGCGTACCGAAGCGTTTCAGCGCCTATGGGCGTAGGCGGGTATTTCATGGAGGTACCACGGGCTTTGTCCGTAGGGCTCCATTTGAAGCCCCCATCCTGTGGATAGAGGGGTTTCCCGGCAATGAAATATCATTTCAATTGTGTCCCTTAGCTCCTTTATCTCGCCTAAATCCGTAATCGTTATCCTGAACCTTGGCCTGAAGAAGATCAGGCTCGTTTCAGGATCTATGGGTTATCGAATTTGAGAGATGCTGAAAAAAATTTCAGCATGACAGGGGTATTCGTAAGGTTTTTAATTTTGATTACAGATTATGGACTTATTTACCTTCTTGTAGAGATTATAGGAAAGTGTTAATATGTTAAACGGTTAGGCACAAAGATGGTATAAGGAATTCTTAACGGTGGGTTTTATCCGTTGTCCAGAAGGCAAGACTGCCTACCACAGACAAGGATTACGAAATGTTAACAAGAGTGCCTCAAAGAAAAATTCTATTTTGCATTATCCTGCTTCTTGTCACCCTCTTCTACTTTGGAAGTCTCATAAGATGTGCTGATGCCATCACAACAGAAGAAGAGAAGAAGTTAGGGAAAAAGGTCCTCCTTGAAATTGAGAAAGAGGCCGATTTCGTGAGAGACCTAAACATTCAAACTTTTATCGAAAAGGTGGGCTATTCCTTGCTGGATCAGGTGGGTCCAACCCCTTTCGAGTACAAATTTTATGTGATCAATGCGCTAGATCCCAATGCCTTTGCCATTCCGGGCGGTTATATTTTCGTTACCACGGGCCTCATTGTTTTAGCAGAGAATGAACAGGAGGTCGCAGGAGTGCTCAGTCACGAGATCGCCCACGTCACTCAGAGGCATGTCGCCAAAATGATTGAGAGATCGAAACGGCTGAACATTGCCACCCTGGCTGCTATGCTCGCAGGAATTTTCGCGGGCAGAGGTGGAACAGGTTCTCAAGCGGCTGTGGCCATGGCGACGGCTACATCAGCGGCTCTTACGTTGAAATACACGCGGGAAATGGAAACCGATGCGGATCAAAACTGCTTGCATTATCTGATTAAAGCGGGCTATGATCCCAATGGGATGATTACCTTTCTCAATAGAATCCACAGGGCGAGTTTGATTATGGCACCCAACATCCCTCCTTATCTTTCCACCCATCCGGCCGTTGAAAACCGAATTTCTCTCTTGGAGAACCTTCTCCAGCTGAGTCCGAAGTCTACAGGACCTTTCAAATCAATTGGAAATTTCGACAAGATTCGTACAAAAGCCTTTGTAGAGGAAAGAGAACCTCAGGGAGCCGTTGCCTATTTTCAGTCTTTGGTTGATGCCAACCCTCATCATTGGGAAGGATACTATGGTTTAGGTCTTGCCTATCGGAAGATGGGAAGATTCGATAAGTCGGTGGAAGTCCTCCAACAGGCACATTCCTTGGCCCCTAAGGATCTTGACGTATCCAGGGAACTCGGCATTGTCTATTTTCTCTCCGGGAAGATGGATCAGGCTATTGAAAACCTCGAAACTATACGGTCCGCTTCCGGGGCAGGTCAAGACAATGATTTAATGACTCTTTATTACCTCGGGAGGGGATACCAGGAGAAAGGGGACTTTGCCAAGGCTCTCCCACTCCTTCTAAAAATTCAAAAGGAGAGGCCTGAATTCATCGATGTCTACCACCACCTCGGGTCCGTTTGCGGAAGAACAGGGCAGAAGGGACTTTCCCACTTCTATTTTGGAAAACATTTCAAATTGAAGGGTGAGAGAAAAACTGCCCTCCTTCATTTCAGAACAGCCATTGACTCGTTGGAGAGGGGAAGCCCGGAGAGGGAAGAAGCCCAAAGAGAGATCAAAGAACTTGCATCACCTCAATAGCGGGATGTTGGGGCAAGGGCAAATACAGATTTTTTCTTCATTTCAAGAAGGCGAGATTAATATCAGAGACCCAAGACGATCGTCGGTTAAAGAAAGAGGAAGATAGAATGAGGCCGGTCGAGCTTTATTGCAAAGAGGTCTTAGAGATGGGGGTGGATGGAGCAAAGGTGATTGATCCCCGTTCTGTTGTCACTGCCGAGTGGGTGAGGGTGAAGTGTCAATATGGATGTCCTGGATTCGGGGCGAGCCTTTGTTGTCCCCCGCACACCCCGCCTCCGGACGTCACGCGAAAGGTGACGGATTCTTACCAAAAGGCTATTTTGCTACATCGTAAATTACGGAAAGGAGAAAAGTCAAAGCCTTTCAACGAGACCGTTGTGAATGTCGAAGTGAAGATTTTTCTTGATGGCTACTACAAGGCTTGGAGCATGGGTTCGGGTCCTTGCCGTCTTTGTAAAGAGTGCGACCCGACCACTTCTTGTAAACATGGTTTTGAAGCAAGGCCTTCGATGGAGGCATGTGGCATTGATGTCTTCAAGACCGTTAGGGACAATGGATTTACCATTGAAGTGGTAAAAACTCATGAAGAAGAAAGAAATATCTTCGGATTGATATTAGTGGAGTGACCACGATGCCCCCACGACGAGACGGAATGAGTGGCCTAAGACCTTCGGGACGGGTTTCAGAGGAGAGATGACCGGATGAACGGAGAGGCGAAAAGACCAAAAGAAGAAATTTTGAAGCTCAACCAAGAGCTCTCGATCCTCAATGCCATTAGTCAGACCGTCAACCAATCCACTGACCTGGATGAAATTCTGAATAAAAGTGTGGATAAAATAATGGAGATGATTGACGTTCACCAGGCCAGCATCTATCTTCTTGATGAGAAGAAAAACGACTTGGTGTTCGTTGTTCACCGAGGGTTTTCCAAGAGGTTTCTAGAATCTATGAAGCGCAGGAAATTAGGGGAAGGGTTAGCCGGAAAGGTTGCCCTTTCCGGGGAGTCCATCTTCATTGAGGACTACCCTAACCATCCATGGGCCATTTCTTCAGCGATTGAAGAAGGGTTGAAATCCGCGGCCGTCGTTCCTCTGAAATCGAGAGACAAAATCTACGGGACCTTAAACATCTCCAGGAAGGAAGTCTCTAAAATCGCCCCGTTTGAAAAGAATCTCTTCAACTCGATCGGACAGATCATCAGCGGGGCTTTGGAGAGGACTCTTCTCTATACGGAGAATGTCAAACGCCTGGAAGAACTGAAGACGCTCTATTCGATCAGTCAGGAGATTGCCTCAAAACTTGAATTAAAAGTGATCCTTCAGAAAATCGTGGAGAGCGCTGTCGGGCTCTTGGGTACGGAACAAGGAACCATTACCCTCTGGGACAATCGGAAACAGAAATATTCTATTGTCATTGTCCACGGAATGCCCGAGTCATTAATCGGAAGAGATGTTTCCCCACCCGGAGGCGGTGTGATAGGGGAAGTGATCGCCCAAAAGGCTCCCGTCCTCTATAAGGATTATGAGCGCCATCCGAACCGGTTGACGGAATTGGATTCCTATCATATTCAAGAGGTTCTCGGCGTGCCTTTAATCGTCAGGGAAATGATTATTGGAACGATGGCATTAGGGTCTTCTGATCCTGAATTCCATTTCCAACAGAAAGAGATTGATCTTCTTTACAACTTTGCCCACCAGGCGGCCATTGCCATCGGAAATGCCAAACTCTACGAGGATTCTTTGGCAAAGATCAAACAATTGACCACCCTTTACGAGATTGGAAAAACCCTCTCCTCTACCCTGGACCTTGACGATTTGTTCAAAAAGGCCCTGGAACTTCTGGAAGATCGTTTAGGCTACGCAGCCTATGGAATTCTTCTCCTGGATAAAGAAAGGGACGAACTCTATATCAAGCAAGTCATCGGCAGAAATTTGGAGGAGGTCAAGAAATCGAGATTTAGAGTCGGGATCGATGGGATTGTGGGATGGGTGGCCAAAACCGGCGAACTTGCTTATGTCCCGGATGTCTCGAAGGATTCCCGGTATATTGCCATGGGGTCTTGCATCAAATCGGAAGCAGCCTTTCCTCTCAAGGTGAGGAATCAGTTGTTCGGAGTTTTAAATATTGAGAGCGATGAACTCAATGGGTTCGACGAAGAAGATTTGAAGACCCTTTCCTCCTTTGCGAGCCAGATGAGCATTTCCATTGAGAACGCTCAACTCTTCTCCGATCTGAGGCGGACGCTTCAAGAATTGAAGCAGGCACAAGACCAGATCATCCAGGTTGAGAAATTGAGAGCCATGGGGGAAATGGCCAGCGGAGTGGCTCACGATTTCAACAATGTCTTGGCGGTGGTTTTGGGAAATATTCAGCTACTCCTCCATCAATTGGATCACCTCAGTCCTGAAGAAATTCGTGAAGGCTTGAAGGTCATCGAGCGTTCCTCGAAGGATGGAGCGGAGACGGTTCGCCGGATACAAGAATTTACGGGTGTGAGAAGAGATAAGGAGTTTATCACCCTTTCTCTGAACGAGATGATTGCGGAAGTCGTCAACATCACTCAACCCCGCTGGAGGGACCAAACACAAAAGAAGGGAATACAGGTCGAATTGACGACCCAATCGGGAGAAATCCCCTTGGTCATGGGGAATCCTTCCGAGTTGAGGGAGGTGCTGACCAATATTATTTTTAATGCGGTGGACGCGATGCCCAGAGGAGGCGCACTGACCCTCACCACGCAACCACAAGCAGAGGATTGGGTGGAAGTAAGGATTGCTGATACAGGGATCGGAATGACCGATGAGGTGAAGAAAAGGGTTTTTGACCCATTTTTCACCACAAAGGGGGTGACGAATTCTGGATTAGGAATGAGTGTTTCCTATGGAATTATTAGGCGCCATGGAGGAGAAATCCTGATCGAAAGTGAACCAGGAAAGGGGACAACCTTTGTCATTCATCTGCCCACGGGATACGAGGAAGAGCAAGCCGCTGTGAGAGAGGTCACTCCCGTCAAGGAGTCACGGCAAGCGCGAATCTTAGTGATCGACGACGAGGACTCTGTCCGAGATGTTCTTTCCCGGATTCTAAAGACCAAAGGTCATCGGGTGGTGGTTGCCTCCAACGGCGAAGAAGGAATTGAACGATTCAGGTCTGAGCTGTTCGATCTGGTTTTCACGGACCTGGGAATGCCAAAGCTATCGGGATGGGACGTGGGAAAGGCGATCAAAGGGATAAACCCGAAAGTCCCCATTGCCATGATCACCGGATGGGGAGTGGAATTGGATAGGGAGAAGCTGAGTGAAAGCGGGATCGATCTCATCGTCTCCAAACCTTTCAACTTTGATCAAGTGATCCGTTTGGTCTCTGAAGCCATGGAGTTGAAGGAAAGGATCTGATGGCCAAGAAAGATGAGAAGATAATGCTTTGAAAGCATTTGCGTCGTCAATCTCCGAAACAGGTTTCTAAAGAACGTGCAACCTTTATCATTGGATGATTTAACGGGACTAATTTGGGTCCTTTGGATACCTCTTTCAGGGAAACCGTAACAAAAGAGTTTCCTTTCACTCCCACCATCGACCCAAAATCATTATCTTCTATCATATCCACTGCCCGGGCACCCAATCCCGTCGCTAATATTCTGTCGAAAGAAGTCGGGGAGCCTCCTCTTAAAACGTGACCCATGACGACTGTCCGGGTTTCCACACCTGTGGTCTTTTCTATCTGTTTCCCGAGGGCAAAACCAATGCCTCCAAGGCGAATCGGATCTGAACTCTCTTTCACGATCCTTTGTATGATGATATTTCCCCCTTTGGGTTTCGCCCCTTCAGCGATCACCACAATGCTAAACCTTTTCCCTTTACGATTTCTTTCTTTTACCTTTTCAGCAATCGCCCGGATGTCATAGGGAATTTCAGGAATGAGAATAATATCCCCTCCTCCAGCCACTCCAGCATAGAGAGCAATCCATCCCGCCTTATGTCCCATGACCTCTACAATCATGATTCGATGAAGGGATTCGGCAGTGGTGTGGATTCTGTCAATTCCTTCCGTCGCGATGGATACGGCAGAGTTAAAACCGAAAGTGATATCCGTTCCTCTTAAGTCATTATCGATTGTCTTCGGCAATCCCACAACAGGGATCCCGTCTTTAGAAAGTTGATAAGCAATCCCAAGTGTTCCATCCCCCCCGATACATACCAGACAACTCAGACCGAGATGGTTTATATTTTGAACGACCACCTTTGACATATCTCGGAATTCCAATTGATTCCCTTTTTTAACCGCATAGTGATAGGGATTTGCCGTTTTCGAGGTTCCCAATATGGTACCGCCCAAAGTCAGTATGCCCGAAACATCCTTATCGCCAAGGGTTCTCCATCGTTTATTTATAAGCCCGTGATAGCCATCTTCAATGCCGATCACTTCCATGTTTTTTTCATGAAAGGCCTTCTTCGCCACGGCTCTGATCACAGCGTTGATGCCCGGACAGTCCCCCCCGCCCGTAAGAATCGCAATCCTACTTTTTTTTCTCATATCTTCCTTCCCCTTTAATCACTTCATGGAGGGCCTGGTCCAACTCAACCATAGCCATCAGGCCATCAACTTTCTTATTTCAAACCAATTCCTGGCAGTTTCAGGAATAAATTCTCTACCCTGGCACCCAGCAGGCATTCCTCTGAAACCATTTAGGGACGACCCCTCCGACGATTCCCGCCGAGCGTACCCGAGTCTTCAACGCGGAACTCGAAGGTAATGGGCTCCGAGCCCATATCCGAGAACCACTTCACACGCTCGTCGACGAGATCCACAAAAAATTTGTAGCGCCCAGATTCGAGAGTAGCTGGAATCTCGATTTCTAACACGACTGATTCACCTGGTGCAACGATGAGATTCCGGAAACCGCCACGCAATTCGAACTCCTCCTTTACGTTCGGCTCGAACAACCGAACTTTTGCACCGAGGTGGACACCCCGGTTGGGATCGGAACGGAGCCTCCAGGGCTGGGGGCTTGTGTTGGTCGCTCGGAAACGCATCAGCACCCCGGTACCCCTGACGATAGAAACCGGCACATCCAGAGGTTCAAGCCGAGCGCGATAGAAGTAGGGAACGTAGTCGTTCTCCACCCAGCGACAGAACCGCTCAGGAGTGTGGGCCCATCCCCGAACAGCCAGCCATTGTCCATAATCATCAAGCACCTTCAGAAGGTCCGGCTGGCAGATCAAAGGCACAAAGCCGTAAGTCAGACCGAACTGTTTCCGCGCTTCAGCGATGTTTCGCCCCGATAGGAGTACGGCCACTGCCGAGGCAATACCGCTTCGTTCAACGCCCCTCTCACAGTGGAGGAGTAAGGGGCGCCTTGCGGTGTTAAGAAGGTGAACGAGCTGCTGGAGTGTCCCGCGAGGCGGCATGAAGACACTCAACCGTATGAGATGAAGATCCACTCCGTGGACTTCCGTAACCTCCTGTTCACCCTTGAACCAGGACGTTGTCTTCTCGTTGGTGCGCAGGTTGATCACCGAGCGGAAGCTGAGCTTTCTGATCCGGCGCTCAAGCGCCTCCGGTGATAGCTGTGCACTTCGATACACCTCATTCGGGATCACCGTGTGAAAGTTTCCGCGGAACAGGAGTCCGCGGAACAACCAGAGCCCTGTCACTGCAAAGAGTGCCACCCCTGCGAGTGCATATCCTGCAATTTGTAATAGGGGCCTTCGGTGCCTTTGAATTTTTAACTCATTATATGAAATCTCTGCCATCCGTTGATAGTGGCCCTAACCTTTGTCCAGGTGATTAAGATAGCCCCCTGAGTATGTCAGGAAAGGTTGCCTCCCCCTTTGTGATATTTTAACTCTTAATTTATAGATAGAGGGATACATATCGTTTTTGAGCCTTTATTCTTAAACCATGCTACTTTCTCTTTCACCATATCCACTTCCAGGTAATATTCCCCTTTTTTTGAGGGTGCATCCACCATGAGGTCCACCTTCACGGATTCACCCGTTTCTATCCTCTTATTAAAAGAGGTTCGAATGTTATCGTGTTCCACCATCTCTCCTTTTGCATTCAATAGATGATAACTGATGAAAACAGGATGGTCTTTATATTTTGAGTCCCAGGTTGCGGTGCTTTTATTGGTAACGGAAACGGGTATGAAAATGGTCTTGGATGGGTTTGTCTCTATATGCCTCCCATTATAATCTATCGATGCAATGAATTCTGTATTTCCCCTCCAAGGGCCTATTTTGAAGTCATCCACAAGTCGAGGGACAAGAAACGAAATAAAAACTATGGATAAGACACCATGCATTATTCCAAGGGTAAAAATATTTCTGTTTCTTAGGAATAATATACAAACCATAAGACCGAAAATAAATGAAAGAAACATCAGTCCAATATTTGGGGAATGAGCGAGGGAAAATAGCAATGCGGCGCCGATCAGTGAAATTGATTTTTTTTCAACTATCTGAAGAAATCTGATCAAGAAAACGCTTTGCAAAAGGAATTGCTGAGCTATTCCTTCGGTGATTCTCCTGGTTATTCCCCATGGAGTATATTTGAAAAAGCCTGCCAAATACGAGATAACACCATGAGGGTAAGATTCATCAGAATAGAAAATCGAAAAGAATAGGATCGTGACTATTGAAATCAGAGAAATAGTTGCACATTCACGTCCTGAATCGCGGAGGTTATCAAATCGTATCCCTAATTCTTTCAAAGAATCCTGTCGCACCAAAGAACTCAGAATAAGAATGAGTAGACCAAGAGTGATCGAGATGAAACCGATAAGAGCTGTTCCGTGCCATAATTTATAGAAGAGAATGTTCAAACCTTCCGGGAATGCTATATTGAGACGATAAATACCCCAGAACCAGAATGGAACGATCCATACATTGAATACAAAGAGCCCCGTATAAACCGCAAGCTCTATGTAAGAGAAGGCTTTGGGATATTTTTTGAAGAGTCTTTTAAAATGGCTATAGACTTTCATCTTTCCAACGATCAAAACCGCCCTGCGGGAGATTTAAAATAGGCTGAATCTAAAATAATTCTTTGGGCGCCCCTTCATGTCTAACGATGAAAAATGTTTTGAAGGATTGGTATTTATTTTCTCCGATACCTTTTACGTTTTTCAGTTCTTCAACGGATCGAAAACCTCTCCTTCTTTCTCGATAGGCTATCATCTCTCGGGCTAGGGCCTCACCGATCCCGGGAATCAAACAGATATCCTCCATAGATACTTGATTGAGGTTGAGAGGAATGGAAAAGACGAGCAGTTTATTGGCGGCCATCCTGCTGATGGTAATCTTTACCTCCCCATGTGGTATCCCCTTATATTCCTCCTTGCGTAAGGGGCCTTCACTTTTCTCCCTCTCCCCTGGCGGGAGAGGGGAGGGGTGAGGGGGAGATCGATCGATTTGAGAAAATCCTTTCGTGACAACGAGGAGAGTTCCTGTTTCCAAGATTTCTGATGGTGAGGTTGTATCGAATTGGGCTGTTTCTTTCAATCCTCCTGCCCTTTCGATGGCCTCTCTTAAAGTGGGTGGGTTTTGGAAAAGATAGATACCGGGATGATGGACCTCTCCTGAGACTTCCACGACGACCTCTTTCACGAACTCTTCCGAAGAAAGGGGGGGAGGCTGATAAAAAACTTTATAGTAGAAACTGCCGAGGAGGAGAAGGGCGATAATAAAAAGAACCCATTGCTGACGCAGGGAAAAGCATTTCATATATTCCCCCGATGGAAGAGGGGCTTGGGACAAGCACCAAATACCAAGCCCTGTACCTAATATGGTGCAGGGCAAGTACCAAATAACAAACAATTTCCAATATTCGAAATTCAAGACCTCAAAACAAATCATTTTGGTCATTGGAAATTGGTGCTTGAAATTTGTTTGGGATTTGGAATTTGTAATCTGGTGCTTACTCTTTTTCTTCTTTTAAAAGCTTGTAGTCAATCGAGTCTACTAAGGCTTGCCAGCTTGCTTGAATGATGTTTTCAGAAACTCCAACCGTTCCCCACTTCGATTGTCCATCCCACGATTCAATCAGGACCCTCGTTTGGGCTCCCGTTCCATCCTTGGTGGAGAGGATCCTGACTTTGTAGTCGAGCAGCTTGACTTCTTTCAATTCCGGATAGAATTTTTCCAGCGCCTTTCGTATGGCATTATCCAAAGCATTGACCGGGCCATTTCCAACGGCGGCGGTATGCTCTACCTGATTCCCCACACGAACCATAATGGTGGCTTCTGAAAGAGGGGCTTCTTCCTCCGTCTTCTTCTCCACGATCACGCGAAATCCCATCAGTTCAAAAAATCTTTTATGTTGCCCGAGAGCCTTTTTGATAAGAATCTCAAAGGATCCTTCTGCTCCTTCAAATTGAAAACCTTCATTTTCCAGCTGTTTCAAGTCATCGAGGATTTTTCTGACTTTTGGATCTTTGCTCTCCAAATCAATTTTATACTCAGCGGCTTTGTAAAGGATGTTCGATTCGCCTGAGAGGTCAGAGATAAGAACCCTCTGACGATTTCCAACCCGTTCCGGAGGAACATGCTCGTAGGCGGCACCACTTTTTCGGATTGCGCTCACATGCAGGCCACCCTTGTGGGCAAAAGCGCTATCCCCCACATAAGGGAGGTATTTATGATGGGGGAGGTTGGCCAGTTCTGAGACGAAACGAGACACCTCGGTGATCTTTTTCAACTGGTCATCTGTGATACAGTCGATTCCCATTTTCAACTTGAGATTGGGGACGATAGAACAGAGATTGGCATTCCCGCATCGTTCCCCATACCCGTTAATCGTGCCATGAACCATCCTGACCCCTTCCTTGACCGCCAGGATGGTGTTCGCTACTGCCATCTCGGTATCGTTATGGACATGAATGCCCAGAGAGACGGCGATTTTCTTTTTTACCTCTTTGACGATGGATCGGATTTCATCGGGGAATGTCCCACCATTGGTATCGCATAAGACAATCCAATCAGCCTTGGCTTCCTGAGCTGCCTTTAGTGTTGAGAATGCGTACTGGGGATTGTTTTTAAATCCGTCGAAGAAATGTTCCGCATCAAAAATGACTTCCTCGACCCGATCCTTAAGGAACCGAATCGAGCTATGAATCATCTCGAGATTTTGATCAAGCGTAATATTTAACGCCTCAAGCGGATGAATATCCCAGGACTTTCCGACGACGGTAACCACCTTCGTGCCAGCCTCGATCAAAGCCTGGATGTTTTTGTCATTCTTGGGCAACGTTCCTGCCCGGCAGGTGCTTCCGAAAGCAGCAATCTTCGCCTGAGAAAGGGAAACTGATTTGATTTCTTGAAAAAACTGGAGGTCCTTTGGATTGGAACCGGGCCATCCCCCTTCGATATAGTGAATTCCCAATTCATCCAGCTTTTGTGCAATCCGGACCTTGTCCTCAACAGAAAAAGAAATGTCTTCTGCTTGGGAACCATCGCGGAGTGTAGTGTCGTAAATTTTTATAGAATCGGAATGAATCAAAGTAAAATCTCCTTAATTCAAACGATGAACAATGGACGATAAACGATGTAGGATAGACGATGAACCATGAGCTTTAAACCATAAACCAATACCATTATTCATCGTTCATAGTTCATGGTTCATCGTTCCTCTGTAATGACAGACTTCTCCAGTTCAAAGGCATCGTGGAGGGCTCGGACTGCCAGTTCTGTATATTTGGAATCAATGATACAAGAGATTTTGATCTCTGAAGTAGAGATCATTTGGATATTGACTCCTTCCTTTGCCAAGGCAGAAAACATCTGAGTGGCCACATTGGAATGGCTCCTCATCCCTACCCCCACAATGGATACTTTTGCAATATCTTCATTAGATTTGACTTCTTTTCCGCTATACTCCTTAATGGTATCTTTGACAATCTGAAGGGTCTTCGCGAAATCGGATTTGGGGACGGTGAACGCCACATCGGCGCAGCCTTTCTCAGTGCTGGAGGTCTGAATGATCATGTCCACAACGATATTGGCGTCGGCAATGGGTTTAAATAATTTAGCGACCACTCCTGGGATGTCCGGAAGACGCATGACCTCGATCTTTGCTTCATTTTTATTGTAAGTCACACCGGAAACCACAACCTTTTCCATCTCTTTGTCCTCCTTGCAAACGATTGTCCCAGGATTGTCATTAAAGGATGATCTGACATGGATAGGGACATCATATTTTTTGGCAAACTCTACGGAACGGATCTGCAGCACCTTCGCCCCGAGGCTGGCCATCTCAAGCATCTCATCATAAGAGATTTTTGACAACTTTCTTGCCTTGGCGTAAACATTAGGATCCGTCGTGTAAACCCCATCGACATCGGTATAAATTTCACACACATCCGCCTCCAACGCTGCAGCGACGGCCACAGCAGATGTGTCAGATCCTCCCCGACCGAGGGTGGTAATATTGCCTGAATCATCCACACCCTGAAAACCTGCCACTACAACCACCCGTCCCTCCTTCAAATCTTGACGCATCTTCTCCGAATCAATACTCGTAATCCGGGCTTTGCCAAAGACACTGTCTGTGGCAATCTTGATCTGAAAGCCTAAATAAGATTTCGAATCGCAGTCCATGGACTTGAGGGCCATGGTGAGGAGAGCAATGGAGACTTGTTCTCCCGTGGAGACGAGGACATCCATTTCCCTCTCATCCGGGCTGGGTGTGACTTGTTGGGCCAAACGAATCAGTTTGTCTGTTTCTCCAGCCATCGCAGAGACGACGACCACCACCTCATGGCCTTGGTTCTTGGTGTTGAGGACCCTTTTGGCCACGTTTCTGATCCGCTCAACGTCCCCGACAGAGGTACCACCATATTTTTGAACCACCAATGCCATTCAAACACCCCCTTTTCAAATGCGTATTGCGGATTAAGAAATATGATTAAGTGATTCCGCATTCCGAATTCCGCATTCCGAATTCTGAGAGTTCTTTGACTAAGTCTTCGTAGCGCTCTCCTTTCCCCGAGATTTCTAAAGAACGGGTATTTTCCCCAGTATAATGGATCTTAATCCATAGAATTTCTTCAGGAAGGAGTGAGGGAATCTTATCTGCCCATTCGATGGCCGTAATCCCTCTGCCTTGGAAACAATCGTCCAAACCTAATTCTTCAGCTTCCTTTTCTCCCTTCAGGCGAAAAAGATCGATATGGTAAAAGGTTGTTGTCCCCGGATATTCGTTAATCAATTTAAAAGAGGGACTTGAGACATAAGTTGGGTTCCCAATTCCTACTCCTGCAGCCAATCCCTTGATGAATTGGGTTTTTCCTGCTCCCAATTCACCCACCAAAGCCACGACATCTCCGGGAAGAAGACGGCTTCCGATACTCTTTCCAATTAGGATCGTTTCGGATGCGCTTTTGGTGTGGAAGACCATTTGTCCAATTTCAAATGGAAGATTTTTTCAATTTGAAATTTGCAATCTGCAACTTGAAATCTCTTAGGCTTTAAATTTAAAGTCATCAGGATTGAGGCTTTCGAGCCATTCCTTTAACTGATCTCCCTCTTTCTCCATATCGATGGTTCGTGCTTTTTCGATGACTTGTTCAGATACAAAAATTGGGGCGTCCACAGCCAAAGCGATGGCCATGGCATCGCTAGGACGGGAGTCGATGATGATCTCTTCTCCCCCTCGGTTAAGGTAAATCAAGGCATAGTAAGTATTTTCTTTCAGGTCATTGACCACAATTTTCGCCACCTGAAATCGAAGCGTCTTTAAAATATTATTGATCAAATCATGCGTCGATGGCCGATGGGAACCCATCTTCTTCAGTTTCATTGCGATGGCGTTGGCTTCGAAAGGGCCAATCCAAATGGGAAGTCCTGTTTTATTCGATAAATCCATCAGGAGAACGACAAATCCATTTGAGGTGGAATCAAACGTCAAAAACTTCACTTTCATCTCGAAATACATCCTGCCTCTCCTTTCGTTCCTTTGGCCTTTGACCGGCAAGTGCCCCGTCCCGCCAAAGCGGGATAGGCGGGGTCCTGCCAACCGGCCCCGGTCCCGACCGAGGGCGGGGAGGAAGGAGCACAATTAAAAAGATATTTCATTTGCTCGCTTTTCGCTCGCCACTACGTGTCCGGGAAGCCCCGGCGTGCCTGTCCCGCCCTGACGGGATGGGCGGGGAGCTTCATAAAAACTTTCTCCCAATCCTCTCAATTTTTGAATTGATCCAAGACTTTCCTTAATTCTTGATCATAGGACGGATGCTTTTCTGCTGTTGTTCGTCACCCCATCCATCCTACTCATCCTTATCCGTCGCAGGCAGGTGCTACGGAAGAGGATGGGTGTGGAGAAAGAGAACGCTTTCACCAAATAACACTTGGTTTAGTCTATCTTAAATGAAGAAGAAGTGAAAAATCAACCCTTCGGCTTTCCCCGGTCGAAAGCCCTGGGTTTGCGGAAAAGGCAGCGCATTTGACCCGTCTTAAAGGACCGGGTTTGGGGCCCTCCAAGTATCAAATCCTTCCCTTGAGAAGGCTGGGAATTTTTTCAATGATGTCCGTTGCGATTAAGGATTTCTCTCCTATGTCTTGGGCGCCCTCATCACCGGCCATTCCATGGAGATAGACAGCTATTTGAAGAGAAGGGAGAATATCAAATCCCTGACAGACCAATCCACCGATCATCCCGGTGAGCACATCCCCTGTCCCTCCTGAGGCCATTCCCGGATTGCCCGTTGGGTTGATATAGACCTCTCCTTTGGGGGTGGTGATCAGGGTGGGGTGCCCTTTGAGGATGAGGTGAACATGCTGAGACTGCGAGAAATTCCGGCTGAGTCCGACTCGATCTTCCAGGACGTCTTTAACCTGGGATCGAATCAGTCTTGCCATCTCTCCTGGATGGGGGGTGAGCATGAGCGAGCGATTCTTAATGGGAAGGGTTTTAGGTTGTGTCGCTAAAGCGGTCAGTCCATCGGCATCCAAGATGATCGGGAGATCCAATGTCCTGATCAGTTTGAGGATGAGCGATTGGGTTTCTTTAAGCGTTCCCAGGCCGGGACCGATGATCACAGCTCTTTTGTTTTCGCAGAGACGGACAATGGCGCTGAAGGCCCGGAGGCTAAGAGTTTGTTTGGGGGTTTCTGGAAGAGGTTCTGTCATGACCTCGGTCAATTTCATCTCGAGGATAGCATTGAGGCTCTTCGGGATGGCCAGGGTGACCAGGCCTGCCCCCATTCTGAGAGCAGCTTGACAAGCCATGACTGCAGCTCCTGTCTTGCCAACCGATCCCGCAATAACCAACAGGTGTCCGTAATCTCCTTTGTGGGTATCTGGATTCCTGGGAATGGACAACCATTTTTGAATTTCTTCTTTTTCTAAAAGATAGGTTGGGATTTTTTCCTCCTCCACCAATCTCTTGGGGATACCGATATCGATGACTTTTACTTTTCCCACATAATCGAGTCCTGGTGGAATGAGATGCCCTATTTTGGGCAAACCAAAAGTGATGGTAAGAGAGGCTCGGATTGCTGTACCAAGAGGCTTTCCTGTATCGGCATCTAACCCGGAGGGGATGTCAATGGCGACGATGGGCCTTTGAAGCGTATTGAGATGGTCGATGACTTCTCTGTAGTAACCTCTGACCTCCGCATCCAATCCTGTACCAAAAATCCCGTCAACCAAGATGTCAAACTTTTCCAGATCCCTTTTCACCTTGATGTAATCTTTGGAAGAGGGAACGGAAACGACTTCCCCTTTTATACGGTGGAAGATGCTAAAATTGGTTTCCGCATCTCCTCGGAGACCTTTCGGGTCGGTGAGGAGATAGACTCTCACACAAATTCCTTGATTCAGAAGGTATCGAGCGATCACAAACCCGTCTCCCCCATTGTTTCCTTTTCCCGCAATGATCGCCACCTTCTTCTTGTGAATCTCGGGGAAAAAATTGGAGATCACTTCTGCCGCTCCCCTCCCTGCATTTTCCATGAGGACGATTCCGGGAATCCGATAGGTTTCAATCGCCTTTCGATCCAATTCTTGCATCTCTTCAGCGGTCGCTACTTTCATCATTTCCTTCCTCTAATAGCACATGGGCCACGGCGTAGGGTCGGTCGTGGGAAAGGGTGAGAAGAGCCTTTTCAACTCGGAGGGTTTCACAAACCTCCTTTGCCTTTCGATGGAAGGAGAACATGGGTTTTCCCACGGGATCGTTCTCCACTTCGATATCCGTCCATTGGATGCCGTTTCGAAGCCCCCATCCAATGGCTTTGAGAAAAGCCTCTTTTGCCGCAAATCGGATGGCAAAACATTCAGGCGGCCGGGCCCTGCGTTGACACCAGGCGATCTCTTTCTCTGTAAAGACCCGACCCAGAAAGAGATCTCCCCAGCGAGACATCAGATGCTCGATCCGGTCAATATTCACAATATCAATACCCGTTCCGATGATCATCTTCAAATAGAAGGCTTGAAGGATTCAAGGGTTCAAGGGGTTGTCCCAAAAATTTTTACTTGACTCCTGGAACCCTCGACTCCTCGGACCCTTTCATTATCTATCGAATAAGAGCAATCATTTCCCGAACGGCTCGATCCAGACCTACCAAAACCGCCCGCGCAATAATGCTGTGACCAATATTGAGTTCTTCGATTTCCTTTATTTCTGCAATCCGTCGGACATTGACATAATTCAGACCATGTCCTGCTGCAATCTTGAGGTCTCGGTGAGAGGCCTCGGCGACCGCATCGAAAATTTTTTTCAACTCTTCATCTTGCTGAGAAAGGGTTTCTGCATCGCAGTATTGACCGGTATGAATTTCGATGACATCAGCGCCTGCATCTTCCGATGCCTTGATTTGATCCTTTTGGGGATCTACAAAGAGGCTGACTGGGATTCCTCCCTTGTGGAGTCGTTGAATCGCCTTTTTAAGAGAGGGGAGGGATTTGATGACATCGAGGCCACCTTCTGTCGTCAATTCCTCCCTTTTTTCGGGAACAAGGGTAGCGATGTTTGGTTTGGTGGCCATGGCAATGCGAATCATCTCTTCGGTAGCCGCCATTTCAAGATTTAATCGAGTTTGGATGATCTCCCTGAGTATTCGGAGGTCTCGATCCTGAATGTGGCGCCGATCCTCCCTCAGGTGACAAACAATTCCATCTGCTCCAGCCAATTCGACGATTCCCGCTGCGGTGGCAGGATCAGGATACATAACCCCTCGGGCTTGTCTGATCGTAGCGATATGATCGATATTGACACCCAATCTCGGCATAAGAAATCTCCGATTTACAATAAACAATGAACTGTAAACGATGGACGTTTAACGATTATCTGTTCCAATGTATTGCTTGACCAGTCGCACCGGGATGCCGTCCCCAATTCTTTCACAGGCCCTGAGGGGGAGGTGGTATTTTGTAATTGGCTTATCATAATTCCTAAATAAAGGTCAAGTAGCGTCAGCATTCACTGCTGACTTATTTTATTCGCCCCCATCAATAAGGGGCGTTACGCTTATCCCGCCAGACGAATGGCATCGGCGACAGCAAGGGCTTTTTTTGCTTGAAGTACATCGTGACTACGAATGATATGGGCCCCGTTGAGGACACCAATAGCCATACTTGAAAGCGTCCCTTCCAGTCGATCTTCGACCTCGGCATTCAGGATTTTCCCGATGAAGTTTTTCCGTGATGTCCCCAATAGGATAGGCTTACCAAGTATTCGGAATTCATGCAGATTTTTTATAATAAGAAGGTTATCTTCCAAGGTTTTTCCAAAGCCAATTCCAGGGTCGATAATGATCTGCCCAGGGTCCAATCCGGCAGATTCTGCTCTCTGAATGGAATCCTTTAAATACTGGAGTATTTCAGAGAAAAGGGAATCGTAATGGACATTTTTCTGCATTGTTTCAGGGGTTCCCCGGATATGCATCAGGATCAAGGGGATATTCCCCTTTGCAGCCACGTTCGCAAGGCCTGGATCAAAGTGTAATCCACTGATATCATTTATTATTTCAGCTCCTGCTTCAATCGCTCTTTGTGCTACCGTCGATTTATAGGTATCTATCGAGATGGGTACATCTGCTTCCTTGGCAATAGATTCGATGACAGGAATGACCCGGCGAAGTTCTTCTTCTAATTCAATAGGTTTTGAACCTGGCTTGGTCGACTCCCCCCCGATATCTATGATGTCTGCCCCCTCCTCAACCATCTTCACTCCATGAGAAACAGCGTTGTCCTTATCAAAAAAGAGGCCGCCGTCTGAAAAAGAGTCTGGGGTGACATTGAGAATTCCCATCAGCAGAGTTCTTTTTCCCAGTGTCAATGTCCGCTTTCGGCAGTGTATGGAGTATTGGGTTTTAGAAATGTTCTTAAGAGTTTCTTTTATGGATTGGCCAAGAGAGTCGAGGTTTGGATATTGTTCCAATTTGGGAATCAATTTTTCGAAATGTTTTTGAGTCCCCATCAGGAGGGCATCCGTCTGTCTGGCACTGCAATCGAGCCCGCTTCCATCCACAGCAACATCCCCGCCCAGGGAGAGCATTTCTTGTTTGAGGAGATTAGCCGTTCGGGGTTCGATTCCTTCGACCTTGAGATTGAAATGGAGAGTTTTCCCTTCCATCAACTTGACGCCGGTGGGGTCCACTCCCATCTTCTTCATTTGACGGATGGCTTCGTTGGCACTTGTAATGTGAAGGCATCGAATCAGATTCATCTCGCCTAAACATTCTCACCCTTTATAATGGCTTCGATCTGGTTTCCGTCGAGGACCTCTTTTTCAAGAAGGGTATTTGCCAGTTTATGAAGTATGGCCATATTCGTCTGGATAATCTCTCTGGCTCTTTCATGACCCTGGGTCACAATGTCCCTGATTTCATTATCGATCAACCGAGCCGTGTCTTCACTATAATCTCGGTGCTTAGCAAATTCTCTTCCCAAGAAGATCTGTTCTTCTTTTTTACCGTAGGCCAAGGGCCCAAGATTATCGCTCATTCCCCATTCGCAAACCATTTTCCTGGCAATTTCTGTGGAACGTTCGATGTCATTCCCCGCACCGGTGGTTTGACTGTTCAATACCAATTCTTCTGCTACCCTTCCTCCCATCATGATTGCAATATTGTTCAGCAGGTAGTCTTTGGGGTAGGTATGCTTTTCATCTATCGGGAGCTGTTGTGTGATTCCAAGAGCTCGGCCCCGGGGGATGATCGTCACTTTATGGATGGGGTCTGTTCCAGGAATCATTTTAGCCACCAAGGTATGGCCCGCCTCGTGAAAAGCGGTAATTCTTCGCTCTTCCAGAGGTATGATCATCGATTTTCGTTCCACACCCATGAGCACCTTATCTTTGGCCTGTTCCAGGTCAGCCATCTCGACTCGTTCCTTTCCCAATCGAGCGGCCAATAAAGCGGCTTCGTTCACCAGGTTCTCTAGATCCGCTCCAGTAAATCCAGGAGTTCCTCTTGCCAGGAGGGCAAGATTGACGTCCTCCGCTAACGGTGTCCTTTGGGAGTGTACCTTTAGGATTTCCTCTCTTCCTTTTACATCGGGGACAGGCACAACCACTTGACGGTCAAACCGACCTGGCCTGAGAAGGGCAGGGTCTAAGACATCCGGGCGGTTGGTGGCCGCAATCAAGATAACCCCTTCGTTCGATTCAAAACCATCCATTTCAACAAGCAATTGATTTAGAGTCTGCTCTCGCTCATCATGTCCCCCACCCAGGCCCGCTCCTCGGTGTCTCCCAACGGCATCGATTTCATCGATGAAGATGATACACGGTGCATTACGTTTTCCTTGAAGGAAGAGATCACGTACCCGGGAAGCCCCGACCCCCACAAACATCTCAACGAAGTCAGAACCACTGATGCTGAAGAAGGGGACGTCAGCTTCACCTGCAATCGCCCGCGCCAGAAGTGTTTTGCCCGTTCCAGGGGCGCCGATAAGAAGAACTCCTTTGGGGATCCTTCCGCCAAGCTTCGTAAATTTCTTGGGGTCCCTGAGAAAATCAATGATTTCCTCGAGTTCACCTTTTGCTTCTTCAATCCCAGCGACACTCTCGAAGGTGACCTGATGGAGTTCCTTAGTCAGAATTTTGGCCTTGCTCTTTCCGAAGGAGAGAGCCTTTCCACCACCGACCTGCATTTGCCTCATGAAGAAAAGCCAGACACCAATCAGGAGGAGAATTGGAGCCAAAGTAATGATGATTTGCAAGAGGGAAGTATCGCTTTCTTTCTTTGCGTTGATGGTCACTCCCTTTTCCCTGAGAATTTTAATCATTTCGGGGTCTTCAGGGGCGTAGGTCTTAAAACGTTTGCCATCCTTATCTTTCCACGCCAAGTTTCTACCCAGGGTTTCTACCTCCTGAACCCGGTTGTTCTCCACAGCAGAAATGAATTCTGAATAATTTTTTTCTGAAGATGTTTGCCGGGGTTTACTGAAAAGATTGAAGAGGAGGACCATTACAACGATAATAATTGTCCAGAAAAGAAGATTCTTATAAAGAGAACTCAAAAATTTTCCTCCAGCATTGCTAAATTTCAAATCAGATTAACATAATGTTTCTTTTATTTCAATATCATACATTTATGTGGCGGATAGTGAGATTAGGATAGATGGGCTACCCTATATTCTTATAACCTATCGAAATAATTTAAGAAAAATCTTATGGGGGGCGAGGAAGCCTCTTTTTTTCTTGAAAAAGAGGTTGAAAAACTGTAGGATTTTCCCTGGAATAACTGAATCAATCGCTTGAAAGATGGAATATTGGAATATTTGGCATTTAACCCCGATATTTCGTCATTTCAAAATTCCATGGGGAAGGCCTTGGATAGGTAGCCTATGTCGGTCGAGCTATTAAAGCAATGTCCTCTTTTTGCGGGGTTGAGAGAAGAAGACCTGAAAAGGATTAGGGGCATTGCTTTACTCAAGCAGGTTGGAAAAAGAGAAGTTCTCTTTTCCGATGGGGAACAGGCAAAGGGATTTTATGTCATCCTCTCAGGTAAGGTAAAGCTCTACAAGATTTCGCCGGAGGGCAAGGAGCAGATTCTTCATATGGTTTCCGCCCCGGATGCTTTTGCTGAAGCCGCTCTCTTTCACGAAGGAAGCTACCCAGCGTTTGCCGAAGCTTTAGTGGATAGTCAACTTCTCTTTTTCCCTAAGAGGGATTTTATCCATTTGATCGAGAGGAATCCCCAACTGAGCATCAACATGATCGTCTCTCTTTCTCACTTTTTAAGAAACTTTGCCTCCCTCATCGAAGAACTCTCTCTCAAAGAGGTTTCCTCAAGAGTTGCAAAATATCTGATTGATCTCTCTTTGAAATCAGCCAAAGATGGGAAGAACCCCAAGGAGGTTGATTTGGATTTGAGTAAAACCCAACTGGCTTCAAAATTGGGGACCATCAGTGAGACCCTTTCAAGGACCTTATCAAAAATGAAAGCCAAGGGGGTCATCGATGTGAATAAAAATAAAATACTGATCCTCAATCGAGAGCTTTTGGAGGAGATGGCTTCAGGAGTGAAAATCTGATTTCAAGTTTTTAAATGATCATCGCAAGTCACCCTAACGTGACCAACCCAGCGGCCCTCTCTTTAAAGTAGAGACAGCATCCCTATTTTCCTTTGACAAAATCTCGATCCTCAACTAACCTCCTAATATAGCTCAACTGGTTTTTTGGCGTGTCTGAGGAAGAAAGTGATCAGGGTTTTTAAATACCTCAAAGGAGAAGATATCAGGTCTTCTATATCCCGTAGCTGGTCAGTGAGCTGGCCACTGACGCTGATCATGGTGTTTGAATTCCTCATCGGCCTTACGGATGTCTATATTGCAGGGAGAGTCAGCAAGGATATTCAAGCGACCTATGGGTTCGTCATTCAACTCTATTTCATTCTTATCGTGATCGCCAACGCCCTCACGGTGGGCACCGTTTCAGTGGTTTCCAGGCTATACACCTCCGGGGATAAAACCGAATTAAATAAAGCTGTCTTTTCTTCCGTTATGGCATCCGCAGGGGCTGGAACCGTCCTTGCCATGGCAGGCATCTTTTTAAGTCCTACGATCATTAAGTATCTCAATATCCCTGAGGAACTCAAACATTTTGCGGCGCCCTTCATCAAAATTTATGCAATGGGTTTGTTCTTTCACTATCTTCTCATCAATGGTAATGGGATTTTGAGATCCTGTCAGATGGTCAAAAGATCTTTAAAAACGATGGCTCTGGTTTGCGGGTTCAACATTGCACTCAATTTCTTCTTAGTCTTCCATACACCACTGGGGTTTAGGGGAATTGCCGCAGCCACGGCTTCAAGCGTCTTCATTGGAAGTATGATCAACCTGGTCTACGTCCGAAATATCATGGCCGGCATGAAGAATTTTTCCCTAACCTTGGTGAAAAAGATGATCGATATCGGCTGGCCGATAGGTCTGCTTCAGGTATTGTGGCAGCTTGGCTCGATGGTCCTTTATTTGATTTTGAGTGCTTTGCCTCAAAACAGGGTTGAAATTCTTGCCGCCCTGACGACCGGCCTCAGAATCGAATCTGTCATCTACCTTCCAGTCTTCGGGTTCAACATGGCCAATGCGGTGATCATTGGAAATATGCTCGGCGTGAAGAGAAGGGAAGATGCCTTTCGAAGCGGATACATCACGGCAGCGATTGGCGTCTTGGTTGTTACGATCATGATCATCATGGTGATTCTAAATGCCCGATGGATCGCTTCCCTTCTGTCGAGTGATGCCATCGTCATCCGGGAAAGCATCAAATATATTTATATCAGTATGATCAGTGAGCCTTTTATGGCATGGGGCATTATTCTGGGTGGAGGGCTAAGCGGGGCAGGAGATACCCGGAGTGTGTTGATACGGGTTGCCCTGAGTGTATGGTTTGTGAGGATCCCGTTGAGCTATATCTTTGTAGTGTTCTTTGGGTTTGGACCGGCTTCGGTCTGGTGGTCTATGAATATCTCACAATTCGTTCAGGCCTTCGTAATGTCAAAAAGATATTTCAACAAAGAATGGCTGTTTTTAGTGAAATAGATTCATCCAGGACAAAATATCCTTCCATTTTATCCTACTCTTGACTTAGGTCAAGGCATTCATTTCATTCTGGAATTATAATTAGTTGTTGGATGATAAACGGAGGCGAGTAAGATGAGGTTTAAAAAAGTTGGGTTCTCCGAGAAAGAGAAGGACGACATTCGGACGCTGATGAAGTTTGTAGGAATCCACTGCAGGGAGAATCACAATGGGGAGAAGGCGCCCTTTTCATTCAAACTTTTCGATATCAAGGAAATCGAGAAGGAGGAGATCTTCTTGTGCCAGGATTGCACGCGCCTTCTCACCTATGGTCTGACCATGAGGCTGAAGTGTCCGTATGATCCCAAACCCATGTGCAAGAAATGTGAGACCCAGTGTTACCACGGTGATTATAAATCAAAGATTCGGGAGGTCATGAAATTTTCTGGAATGTATATGGTGAAACACGGTCGCGTGGATATGCTTTATCATTATCTGAGGTAAGATTCAGAAGGCAGAAAGCACAAGGCAGTAGGCAGTAATTAATCTGCATACTGCATTCAGCCTACTGCTTTTTAGGGGACTTGATTTAAGTCAAAGCATGCTTTTTGATGTGAGATTATAGTTAAATGGAATAGGAGATAGGAAATGGCTGAGAAGAAATTCAATAAGGATATGGTCATTGGAGATGTCTTGAAGGAGAACCCTGCAGCGATCAAGGTAATTGAGAAATATTTTGGGCAGGGGTGCTTCTCCTGTCCCGGGATGAAGATGGAATCCATCTCTTTTGGAGCTATGATGCACAACATGGACCCAGAGGCGATTGTCAAAGAACTGAATGAATTAGAATAAGGAGCATTATGGAGCCCATTCATCTTTTTGAGAAGGCGGAGTTCTCGAAGGAGAATTTCATACCCAAGCAACTCCATATCGGGGATGCAGGGGCGGCAGTGCTCATCTGCTTTGAACCTGGCCAGACCATGCCTCTTCACCCTCATCCGGGGGCTTTGGAAGTCATTCTCTATGGAGTGGAAGGGGAGGGGACTTTGGCGATCGGGGATGAAGAGAAACCCTTTGGGAAAGGAGATCTCGTCTTCTGTAAAGGGGAAGTGCCTGTCGGCCCCAAGAACACGGGCCAGGGAAGGTTTATGGTTCTGGTGGTTTTAGTCCTGAAACAGCTGGTTTCCAAAGCAGGCTAAAAGCCCTTTTCGATTTCCGATTTTGGATTTTTCAATCTGAAATCTGCAATCTAAAATCTGAAATTTGGATTGAGCATTTTATGAAGAAGACCGTATCTTACTCCATGGCAACTGATTAAGACCGAGGGACATTTAAGCTCCTCCATCGCCAGATAAAGAATCGCCCCTCCGGCCAAGATGACATCTGCCCTGGCAGCGGGAAGGCCAGGTATTTTCATTCGCTCCTCGATGGTTTTGGATCGGTATAGGAGAAGCTGGTTTCCCAGAGCTTCTTTCTTTAAGACGAAATGATGGATCTTTTCTGCGATGAATTCCTCCAAACCCTGTTCAACGGAGGCCAAGGTCGTGGCGGTCCCTCCGACAGCTACCATTGATAAGGGATCCTGTGGATGAGGGATGTCGACAAGCAATTCCCGGACTTTTCTCTCCATTTTCTGCCATTCTTCTTCTTGAATAGGATCTGAACGGAGAAACTGTTCTGTGAAACGAACTGATCCAACTGGAAGACTTATCCATTGACTGATCTGATTGTCTCTGCCCAGAATGAACTCCGTGCTTCCTCCCCCCACGTCTACCACCAGGATGGGTTCTTTTACCTCCCTTAGATCCTTCACTACAGCCAGAAAGGAGAGTTGGGCTTCTTCTTCTCCAGAGATGACCTCGATGGAAAGGTTGAGTTTTTCTTTAACGAGATTCAAAAAACCCTCTGAGTTTTTGGCTTCCCTGAGCGCACTCGTCCCCACTGCAAAGATTCTTTGAACCTCCATCGCCTGACATCGTTCTAAATATTGAGACAGTGTTTGAAGGCCTCTATCCATTGCCGCATTCGTAAGATTTCCATTCTCTTGGACACCTTCACCCAATCGAACAACAGTCTCCATTTCAAAAAGAGGCTTTAGATTTTCTCCTTCGATTTCTGCAATAAGGAGGAGGATCGTGTTCGTCCCTGTGTCGATGGAGGCCACCCTTTTAAGCGGAGTAAGATTGGATTTCACGGCAGAGTTCCTCAGGGGTTTACCTTGAAGAAAAGGGAGTGCTCTACCATTTCGCAGAGGATATGTCCAATGAGAATGTGGGCCTCTTGGATGCGGGGCGTGCTGGTGGAAGGAACGACAAGAGGGAAGTCAACCATTTTCACAATGATCCCCCCGTCATTTCCGGTGAGCGCAACTGTTTTGATCCCCATCTCTTTCGCCACCTCAAATGCCTTGATCACATTAGGAGAGCTCCCGCTCGTGGTGATCCCGATGGCGACATCCCCTTCCTTCCCAAGGGCCCTGAGTTGTTTTGCAAAGATTTCGTTAAAAGCAAAATCATTGGAGACACTGGTTAGAATCGATGTATCTGTGGTGAGGGCAATAGCAGGAAGAGGTGGACGATCCATGACATATCGATTGACAAATTCCGCAGCCAGGTGTTGAGCCTCGGCAGCGCTTCCGCCATTTCCGAAGAAAAAGAGTTTGTTCCCCGCTTCGAAGGTATGAGAGATCAATTTGATCACATCGAGAAGTTTAGGGAGGTTTTCTTTGAGAAAACGAGTTTTGACTTCGGAGCTCTCTTTAAATCGCTTCAGAATTATATTTTCCATAATACAAAAATATTATCCTCCCCGGTTTCCCATGTCAAGGGAACCTTTTACACGGATTTGACGGGGTAATCTCCAGCGCCGATTCAGCCATGACCATTGGCTGGGATATTGTCTGACGATGTCCTCGATGACCTTGGTAAATTTAGCGGTCAGCAATTCTGTATTCTTTTTTTCATAGGAGGTCAGCTCTATTTCAATGGGGCTCCAGATAAACAGGGTCTGCGGGATCCCTTTTTCCCTCACGACGAACATGGGCAAGATGGGAGCGCCTGTCTTTAAAGAGAAGATGGCCGGTCCAGGAGGGGTATATGCAGTTTTCCCGAAAAATGGGACAGGAAGTCCTCCATGAATCTGTTGTTCATCGGCGATAAGATAGAGAATCTCATTGCGACGGAGACAATTCAAAGACTTTTTAATGGAAGTGGTGGGCGGTTTAGGCGATAAGATTTTTTGGCCTACGATTTCCTGATGCGCATTCAATCTCTTCCATAACGTCGGAAAAGTTTTTTGATTGATCATGAAATTGAAAGAATAGCCCTCCACAGCTAATCGCATTCCCAATAGAGTGAAAGCCCCCAAATGCGCACCCAAAGCGATGACCCCCTTCTTCTTGGCCAAGGCCGCCTCCAGATGTTCTTTCCCCTTAATCCTAATTTTTAAGATGGATTCCTCAAAAGGAGGGGTGTTGGCCATCACATAGACGGCTTCCAGTGGGGTGAGGGTGAAATGGAAGAAGACCTCCTTGGCAAGAGTTTTTATCTCGTCAATATTTTTTTCTTCTCCAAAGGCCACAGAGAGATTGTTGATCACCCTTTCTCTGTATTTTTTAACACAGAAGAAAACGATTGCTCCCATGATCTTTGCCATAAGGGTTAAGCTCTTCGGGGATAGACGACGAAATACCGGAAGGGAGAAGGTAAGCAGGGCGTTGACAAGGAAATCCCCGAGACCATACCTCATTTCTTTAATGGAAGTTTTTCTCATGGGATGCCGAGATAGAATAAAAACGGTTCGAATGTAATCAACATAGATTATTTTAAACCGGATTTCAATAGATATCCTGGGAACGCCCCCTCACCCTATCCCTCTCCCCCAAGGGACTGTGTCACAATCCCAATTTGTCATTGCGAGCGACCAACGGGAGCGTGGCAATCTCATCGCGAAAAGCGAGATTGCTTCGCTTCACCCTGAACACCATGCGGTGCAGGGCTTCGCTCGCAAAGACCGTATCCTAAATCGGGATTTTGGGGGGGACACAGGATTGACCTTTGGAACTATATTGTTTATCATCATCTCGAGATTTCGGAAAGGGCTCTTAAAGGAGTTCCGCTTCCACCCAATAAGATTAAAAATCAACATCCAAGATGCTCACCATGGTTAAGATAAAAGTCAAAACTCTCTTAACGAAATGCTCCGATTTATTTACAAGAATTTCCTCTTCCAGCGAATCCTCCTTTGCGTTTTTTATTTGTCTTTTAGCGATTGTGTTGGTTTACCGGATTCAACTCACGATCGGTCTGTTTACGAATACAGTCAGACCCTTTGATTTTCATCCGGTACAACATCCGTTGTGGTTTACCCTTGTTTATTTGCCCAATGACCTTGCCTTTGTCCTGGTTTGTTTCTTGATCTCTTGGCTCCTGTCTCGAATGGCATATCTCGCCAGACAAAGTAAAACATATCCCATCTTAAAAATATCAGGTTTTGTCTTCTTACATATTGTCTTAATGATTTTGCTTCTCGTTCACGGGGTCCATGGTCGTCTGCTCTTTGATGTGCAGACAGGGTTCGACACTTCTGTGATGAAGGAGGCATTTTCAGGCATTTCATTTATAGAAACCCTTAAGCTGATCGAAATAAGAGATTATCTATTCCTTCTTTTCCCTTTTGGACTTTTTTGGCTGGTTCTCCTGTTTCCAGTGGGTTTAAGGATTTGGATGGCCAGGGTTTCCGTCGTATTAGCCATCTTTCTATCATCGCTTTCTTTATTGATGCCCAATGACAAAACCAAAAATGTTCCTGACGAGATACGCTTGAATCCAGCGCTTTTTCTCCTATCGGATGTGGTAGAAAATGTGTTCTTTACACGTTCCGGCGAAGATCGAGCCATTAAATTCGTGAAAGAAAATAAATCAGGCATCCCGCTTTCTCGTTCCATGGAAACCCATCCAATGGAGCCGGAAAAGCTTCTGCCGGCTAAAACTGCTCATCCGTGGAATCTCGTCATTTTTATCATGGAGTCAGTGGGGACTCGATATATGTTCGATACAAGCGACGCCAACCCAACGCCTATGCCATTTCTCCAAGAGATTTCAAAAGAAGGCTGGTTTTTGAAAAAGCACTACACCACGTCGAATGTCAGCACCAAGGCAGTATTTTCAATAATTAGTGGGATGTATGATTTTTTTAACCGGGAGGCAATTGGCACACGTTCGGATGCTGAAGTTCCTGCCATTTATAATTGGTTGGGTGAGGGTTACGATCGTTTCTTAGTAACCCCTTCTTCCATATCTTGGTATTTTCCGACGAAGTTTGTAAAAAATAGCGGACTATCAGAAATTCATAGCTATGAAAATCTGAAATTTAAAATAAAGGAAGAATTTCATTCTCTGGGCCACTATATCGCAAGAGACGAAATTCAAACCGTGGATTTCTTTATTCGGAGATTGAGTCAAGCGAGAGAGCCTTTTATGGGCATCTATATCAGTTTTGCCGCCCACTTCCCATATTTTGACTATGGTGAGGATTATCGCATACGGAAGGACGATGGGCGTTTGATCAGCCGCTATTATAATAATTTAAATCTTTTGGACCATATGATTAAGCGTATTTACAAGCATCTGAAGGAACAAGGCCTGCTGGATCGTACCATTCTGGTGATTATGGGGGATCACGGCCAGGCTTTTGGTCAACACCATCCAAATAATTTTATGCACTATCGATATAGTTACAATGAGAACCTGGAGACTCCGGCAATCCTCTACCAACCGGCGCTCTTTAATCCAAAGACATTTGGGTTTCCTACAAGCCATGTAGATATATTGCCGACCCTCCTTGACGCCATGAGAATTCCATATCCGCCGACGGTCTTTGATGGAGAGTCTCTTTTCAAACATAAATGGAGGCAAAACCCTATCTTCTTTTATGGATATGAAGAATCCGTCTCATCGTTGGACCCCCATCTTATAAAAGTCCAGTATTCTTTGAAGAAAAATAGCTGCCGAGTTTTCGATTTAAACGTTGATCCAGACGAAAAAAATCCCTTTGATTGTTCTTTGTATCCCCTTCAACTGGGGGCTCTTCGCAAGTTTGTCAGTGACCATGATTTGAATCTTCTTAAATATAATGCCGCCCTAAGAGAAAAAAAGGGATTTCCTGGAATCCCGAAGCCTGCCATGAAAAAAATGAATTAATACGCCGGCTCCTTCCTCTCTCCCAAGGGAAGGAGGGGAGGAGGTATGGAGATCAATCCTTCGATCCCTCAACCTTTCAAAGTTCCTAAAGAGCCCGTAGTTAAGAAGACATATTTCTCTGAAAATCTCCCCTAACCCCTCTTTGCCAAATCCCGCGAGACGCGGGACTCCCTTTTGTAAAGGGAGGCGAGGAGGGATTTAGTGTCCAGTGTCGATGAATTCGGAGACCCATCTAAGATAGGATGTCCTTATGCTCATCAGAGTGTTAGTTTATTAAGGGAGTTTATTATTACTTCTTTTGGCGGGTGTAGATGGTTTTGTAGCGATCGTGAAAAGCGGTGATACAAGTCGTGCATTCTTCAGAGGAGGTATCCACAGGTTCGAGAAGAACTTCAAATCCGAGCTCCTTGTATTGCTCTACCATGTCCGATAGGCGGGGTTCATCGATGGTAAATCTTTTCTCCCAACCTTCTTTATTAAGTTCTTGTTCCCTGCTCACCTTATAAACCTTATCACCCACACCCTAACCCTCTCCCAGCGAGAGAGAGGGAAGAGGAAGGGGGCTAAAACAGGTCTTCCATTATCCTTTTCACAATTCGAGCATGAATGAAGAAAATTATACTTAATTATAGAATTTAAATTCCAATTTTCAAAATACTTGACTCATACACAATAAAGGGGACAGGCTACTTTTTGCGATCACTCTCATGGTCAGGGAAGAATCAAAAATAGCGTGAAGAAAAAAAGGG
>Ga0299915_10000357_pt1 | contig 35692 bp, 32 predicted proteins | sample RVTome_13_FD_200263 | JGI IMG/M metagenome (GOLD analysis project Ga0299915, IMG submission 200263) | Soil microbial communities from uranium-contaminated site in the Upper Colorado River Basin, Wyoming, United States - RVT92D227 (version 2) ...
TATGATGCCTACTTTAAGCTTCCCGACAAGGGGGAGTATCAGGTGATAATGCTTTTTAAGATAGGGGAGCAGAAAAGGACAGCCGGGATTTATTATGAGATAAAATAGCGGGAAAAGGGGGATGGAGTTCGTCACATTAGAGGCAGGCGAGGGCGGGGGTCATTGGGCAAGACGATCGTCTTTGGTTTTTCCAAACAAAATAGGTTTAATCAAGGAGATTAAAAACTTTACTTTTTGTATCAAGAAATATTAATCGTCAATCGCCTATTAATTCATTGACCCTTAAAAAAATTTAAAAAAATGCTTGACAAAAAAAGGCGGCGTAGTAATAATGCGTGCCACAATGTGGCATTGCCACACTGTGGCAGGGAAGCCACTGGAGAATCAGTATTTATGAATACTATGAACACCTGTCGTAAGGCAGTCAAATCAGAGAAGCTAGATAAAACTTTCTATGAGAGGGGAGGCCTCTCTGTGTAGAATCAAGGGACATATTCTTCTTCCAAGAGTCCGCATTAAGAAGTAGGGCAAGTGATGAAAAAAATCTAAGAATCTTGCCAACGAAGGGGAAAAAAGAGGAGGTGGATAGATGAAGAGAAGAGGTTTAGTTTTTTTATTCATATTCTTTGTCATCAGCTTGGTCTTCATCGCACGGAATAGCGCACAGAATAGTGTAAAAGGAGGCTCAGGGTTTGTCGGTTCTGAAGTCTGCAAAGATTGCCATGAGGCCCAATATAACAAGTTTATGGGGTCCATCCATAGCAAAAAGGCAATTCCAGGCAATCCTGCTAACAAGCAGGAGTGCGAATCATGCCACGGCCCCGGTGACCAGCACGTGGAAAAAGGCGGGGGAAGGGGTGTTGCCATCTTTGCGTTCAAAAAGGAAAGTTCTACTGACAGGGATGCGAAATGCCTCGCCTGCCATAAAGAGACAAGGGGTTTGCCGTTCTGGAATCTGAGCAGGCATCAGTCGGCACAGATCACCTGCGACAACTGCCATTCGCTCCATTCACCTGCACAGGGGAAGGCTTACCTCAAGGCTCAAGAACCTGCCCTCTGTTTCTCATGTCATAAGAACATCATGTCTCAAACCAATAAACAATCGCATCATCCGATCAGAGAGGGAAAGATCAACTGTTCGAGCTGCCACGATACTATGGGTACGTCTTATAATGGCAAGGCAATGATAAAAGCCGATTCCGTAAACGAACTTTGTTATAAATGCCATGCGGAAAAAAGAGGTCCCCATGCATTCGAGCACCCCCCTGTTGAGGAGGATTGCATGATTTGCCATGAAATCCATGGAAGTAACCATTCAAGGCTGCTGACGAGAAGGGTACCTCTCCTTTGTCAGAGCTGCCATACTGGACGTCATCCAGGAAATCCGTATACAAACCAATATTCGTTCACTGGACCAGCTACTTCTAACAAAAACAAATTCTTCGGTCGCTCATGTCTAAACTGCCATGGGAATATTCATGGAAGCAGCCTTGACCCATTCTTTACGCGATAGGAGGTGAGAGGATGAAAGTACGAATAATGATCATTGCCATGATGGTATGCCTTGTGCCATTTTCGCATGCCCTTTCCCAGGATACGAAGACGCAGGATACCATGACGGTTGAAGGCGAGATCAATCTAACAGGTATCTGGGTCAATGTAGATGGGAAAGAAGGGGGTAAAGCGAAGGCCACGGAGTACAGAGATCTTCAAGAAGATGGTGGCCTTTATGGAAGTGCGAGGCTGAAGCTTGATACCGATAAGTATTTCCTGAACTTCGAGGCGGGCGATTTTGGCTATCATACACAGTATTACCGGATCGGCGGGGGCATGTGGGGCAAGTTCAAGTTAAATCTATTTTACAATGAAATACCCCATAATATTACCTTTGATGCCAGAACGCCTTTTTTTAAACCAGGCGAAGACACCCTAACCCTAATTCCTCCTATAACTCTAAGTACAGATCCTGCCCTTTGGCACACTTTTGACTATTCCATCCTGAGGCGTCAATATGGAGGCGATTTCAAAGTTGACGTGCTTCGACCGTTCTTCTTTGACGTGTCGTTCGAAAGGGAAAACAGGAATGGGATCAAGCCGATAGGTGTCTCGCGAGTAACTACAGGTGCACCACAAAATGCTTTTGAGCTTCCGGAACCCGTTGACTACGCAACAACCAACCTGATAGTTTCTGCTGGGTATGCTAAAAAGCCTCTCTTCCTGTCCCTGAATTATGTCTTTAGCGATTTTGGAAACGACAATAATGCTCTGAATTTGCCCTCGATCCCTCCACCTAACTTCACTGCCCCGACAGCTATATCCCTGCCTCCTGACAACACTTACCACAGGGGCACGTTCAAGGGCGCTCTCAGCCTTCCCTTCAACAGCAGAATCAGTACGAACGTGGGATTTTCCAGTGTACGCTCGGCGACACCTACTGTCTCTCTTATAGGCTCCGCTTTCACGGGGAGAGCTGATACGATAAATTGTGACGTGGCACTTACCACAAATCCGCTCCGTTTTCTTGATGCAAAAGTTTACTATAAATATTACAAGAGGGACAACAAATCCGATGACCCTACTGGCGTTGTAAATACCTTTCTCGATTATAAGATTACCACCTATGGAGGAGAGCTTGGTCTGAGGTTACCGCAAAATCTTTATCTCTCCGGTGGCTATAAGTATGTCAGGACAGATAGGGACGAGGAGGGTGTAACAGACCCCTTGCTGATTCTACCCTCCAACATGGACAACAACTTTTTTGTGGATCTGAAATGGAGCGGACTCGATTTTCTGGAGGCAAGGGCAGGATATGAGAGATTAGATAGAGATGTACATTATCGAACCCCTCAGAGCGCTGTTGACGTCAATCGGATGTTTTCCTATGCGGCACAGAAGAGGGACACGGTGAAGGCCATGCTTGATATTTTTCCTCTCGAGAATCTAAATTTCGGCCTTGAATACAGGTTTAAAAACACAGATTATACGGATACCCAATTTGGGTTGAAAAGGGAACAAGGGCATGAGGTCGAAGTTAGTGCCGCTTATAGCCTAGGGAAAATTGCTAAGCTATATGCATATGGTGATTTCGAATGGACTAAATTCTGGCAAAGTCGGGCTAGCTTTACAGGGCTCCCTTGGGAGGCGGATCAGCTGGATAGGAGTTGGGGGTATGGGATAGGAACAGAGGTTTACGTCATCCCCAAGAAATTGACACTGATATTTCAGCATGATTATTTAAAATCGAATGGCAATGTTGATTTCTCCCTTTCTAGTGGACTGTTTGGTAGTAATGGGCTACCCGCATTTCCGACAGCTAATCAGGAGAATATTGATATCTCCCACTGGGATGATTACTCACTCTATAGCTTCATGATTAAGGCAGTGTACAATATTTCAAATCACTTTGAAGCGTCGCTGGGCTATGCCTTTGAAAGATTCGACTACAATGATGCCCAGTTAGACAATTATAGGTTTGCGCCTACTGGCGTGGCTTCTAGTACAGCCATTCTCACCGGAGCCTACAAGGACCAGTCGTACACGGAACACCTGGTGTTTACAAATATTACTTTCAAGTTTTAACTGAGTTTCTTTCCACTTTCCCGGGTTCCTTTAGACGTTGCGGGGTCGCAATCGACCCCGCAACTTTTTTTGCCATTGGCTAAAGAGCCACCTCCGGCTTAATACAAGCAAGGCCATTGGCTAAAGAGCCACCTCCGGATGAAAACATAACTGCCCATAGGAAAAATGGAAACTTTGTTTGACATCTTAGCTAAGTTTGCGGTACAGTTGAACGAGATTTAAACGAGGAAAGAGAAATAACCTGTCAGAAGTGGATATTTACGAAAGAAACTTCAACGGGATAAAAGCCCCTTTTGCAGACTCGGCATTGGTTGTGGCAAACTCAAAGCCCATGAGCAGAGCTATTAGGCATTCCTTCTGAAGCCGTAGAGGGTTTCGTGTTTACAGGTAGGAACATTACGGGAAATACCGAAGGGAAGAAAGGAGGACGATATGCTTAAAGCCATTTTTGTGTCAATCGCATGTTTTGTTGGTTTATTGCTTTTCATTGGCTTTGCAGCTCCCGGAGACTCTTCCGGCTCCGGCTTCAATCCACCGGAGGGCTTTATCCTTTACAAATCTACCCCCAAGAATAGTGAGTGGGGTCGTGCCGTCGCCATTCAGCCAGATGGAAAGATTGTCGTGATGGGTGTAAGCTATGACGGCAAAAAACACCACATAGTGGTATTGCGATTTAACAGCGATGGAACAAGAGATAATACCTTTGGGGTGGGCGGTGTTTTCATTTATGGAGAAAAAAAGGGCAATGATTACGGTTCTGGGGTTGTCCTCCAACCAGATGGAAAGATCGTTGTGGTGGGTGATTCCTATTATGACAAAAGCAGAGAAGTATTGGTCCTGAGATGCAATAGCGATGGATCACTTGATAGCACTTTTGGGAAAGGTGGCGTCGCCACGTATAGAAGCCAGACAAAGGAAAACAATGATCTGGGCTTCGGAGTCAGGCTTCAATCCGATGCAAGGATCGTCGTGGTAGGCTCGACCCATAATGGCAAAAACTATGAACCGATGATTCTGAGGTATAACAGAGATGGGTCATTGGATAGCTCCTTTGGAAAAGGAGGTGTTGTCACGTATAAAGGTTTATCCGATGCGAATGTCTGGGGTCGTGCCGCTGCCATCCAGCCTGATGGTAAAATTGTCATGGTAGGGGTGAGTTATCTGACAAAAAAATGCGATGTAGTGACCGTGAGATATAACGCCGATGGGTTACTAGATAAGGGCTTTGGTGAAGGGGGCGTTGCACCCTCTACCTGCCCACCGGGCGGACGCGATTGGGGCCGTTCCATAGCCATTCAACGCGATGGAAAGATCATCGTGGCCGGGAATACCCGCCTTAGAGAAAACACGAACATTTTACTGTTGAGATATAACGCCAATGGAAAACCTGACACGAGCTTTGGAATGGGTGGCGTTGCTTCGTACCAAAGCATGGTAAAAAAAGGCAACTGGGGTCAGGCAGTAGCCCTTCTGGCGGACGGCAAGATCCTGATTGTGGGTAATAGTCTATCCGGTCAAAAAAAGGAGGCATATATTGCAAGGTGCAACAGCGATGGAACGATGGATCGCAGCTTTGGGAAAGAGGGCTTTGTTCTTTCGAACGGCCCACCCGATAGCAATAATTGGGGCTTTGCAATCACCACCCAACCAGACGGTAAGATCATAGTCGTGGGGTACGCCCAGTCGGGGAAAAACAGGGATATATTGGTTGCCAGGTACAAAAACGACGGAACACCGGATGCATTACAGAACTGAGTGTCGAGAGTAATAACAGCCTGCAGATTCTTGAGTTTTGACGGAAGTCTAAATTAGAATCAGATGCGAGGGTAGGGTCGTTTCCGACCCTACCTTTTTTGTACCACTCAACCGATAATTTTTTGCCACAGCTTATGCTAAACGTCCTAATACGAACTGTGTGGGTCTTTTTCCGGAAAGTCACCTGTTAAAGCGAGTGCTAACTTCGGCAACGCTACAGTTAAAGAAGACAGAAGGACTGAATTTCTACCTTTCCTGTTAGGACCTCTCTAATCTGAGACTCATTCTGGGTGTGGAAGCGGATGCAGATGCCGCAGTCCGAGCTGAGGTGGCGGGGCACGGGGATGAGTTTATACGCTATCTCCTGTTTTTTGAGGAGCTTTTCAGCGCGCAGCGCACTGCTTATTGATTGAAAGAGCACCACGCCATACGAGTTTATTTGTTCATCCTGCACAATATGGCCCTTTGATCAAACCGTAACCAGACGACCAGCCGAGAGCAGGGTCTCCGCGATGGTATACATATTGGAGACCTGTCCGACAGCGATCTTTTCCTTGAGGTTGAAATAGTCAAGGCAGGTGCCGCAGATCAAGATCTCTACTCCATTCTTCTCCAAGGCTTGCAGATCCTCTAGTACCTCCGATTCTTTGACTGTCAGCTTTACCCCGGTATTGAAAAAGATCATGGTATCCGGTCTAGCCGAGACCTCGGTGAGGGCGTGGAGAAAGGAACGGATAAGGATATGCCCTAGTTCCTCCTCTCCGCGCCCCATCTGATCGCTCGGTATTACCACCACACTTGGTCCAGGCGCAGGGATTTTGGATGATGGTGCCTTGGTACGGGGCTTACCTTGCTTTCCTTTTTCGATAGTGATATAGATCCCGTCCTTTTTTTCATCGATGGTAACCCTGCCGGCCTGGCTTTTGCCAAAACGCGCAACATTATCGCGGGCCGCCGGGTTGTCGACGATGATGGTGACCTTCCCGGTCTTTTCCAGGGCCTGCTTTGTTTCAATAACGGGTTGCGGGCACGCGAACCCGCGGCAATCAACAACCTTTGGCATGGGCAGCACCTCCCTTTCTGGATCGGGCGGCGATCTTAGTTACTGCCTCCAGGGCCGCGGCGATCTCCGCTTCGGTGGTGAAATAACCGGCGCTCAGACGCACGGTGCCCTGGGGGAAGGTGCCGATGGTCTGGTGGGCTGCCGGCGCGCAGTGGAGCCCTGGTCGGCTCATGATGGCGTACTCCTCATCAAGCTGCATGGTTATCTCCGAGGGGGTCAGGCCCGCGACGTTGAAGGAGCAGATGGCCACCTGCCTTGCTGCATCCCGGCTTCCATAGACGCTAGTACCGGGGATGGATCCCAACCCCTCGATAAGCATGCGGGTTAGCCCTTGCTCCTTGGCCCTGATCCGGGCAACGCCCTGCGCGAGGATGAAGCGCACTCCGGCACCCAGACCGGCGACACCCACGGTATTGGGCGTGCCGCTTTCGTACTTGTCAGGGAGGAAATCGGGCTGTTCCTGGAACTCGGAGCGGCTGCCGGTGCCCCCTCGCGTCAGGGGTTCGAGATCCGCCTCCAATCCCTCCCTGATGTACAGGCCGCCAATGCCCTGGGGGCCGTAGAGGGACTTATGGCCGGTGAAGGCGAGGAGATCGATGTGCATCTTTTTGACGTCGATCGGATAGGCGCCGGCTGTCTGAGCGGCATCGATGCAGAAGAATACGCCGTGTTCTCCGGCGATCTTCCCGATTTCGCTAATGGGCATCAAGGTGCCTACCACGTTGGAGGCATGGGTTGTGACGATCAACCTGGTTTTTTTCTTTATGGCCTTCTCAATCGCACGAGGATCGAGCTCCCCTTGAGGGGAGCAAGGGACAACCGTTACTTCTACCCCCGTTCTCTCCAAAGCGCGTAGCGGGCGCATCACCGAGTTGTGCTCCATGCCGGAGGTGATGCAGTGGTCGCTGGCTTGAAGCGTACCGTAGATGGCCAGATTCAGGGCCTCGGTGGCGTTGCGGGTAAAGCAGATGCGCAATGGGTCATCAATCCCAAAAAGCTCGGCCAAGGCCTCGCGGGCATCCAGGAGGATGCGTCCTGCCTCAATGGAGAGCCGGTGCCCCGAGCGGCCGGGGTTGGCGCCGATATTGCGCATAAAGTGCTCCATGGCCTGCCACGTTTCATCCGGCTTGGGCCAGGAACTTGCAGCATTGTCGAGATAGATTACTGATGGTTTTTTCATAAGGCCGTTATTTTTTAACGATCATAAGGCGATAACCGATACGTTCTACTTTAATCCCCTTGATCTTCCACCCCTGACTCGTTGCGGCCCGCGATACGTTCTCCTTGGAGGTATCGGTATCAACGAGGATGGCGATCGCCCCCTTTTTCACCTTTTTGATCTTTTCCATGGTCAGCAGAACGGGCTGGGGACAGGAAAGGCCCCTTGCATCTACGATATTACTCATCATCGACCTCCTGAGGCAATCTTTTTTCTCATGGTGAACCCGATAAACAGACAGACAACAAGACCGATGACCACGGCGGCGATGCCGTGAGGCCCCACCCCCTGCGGAGAGCTGGCAAGGCCGAAGTTGTGGGCAAAGGCGGCACCGGTGATCATCCCGAGGACAAAAACTGCTGCATCGCCGTCCCCCTCACCAGCGAGGAAGAGCTGGCGTCCGGGACATCCGCCAGCCAGGGAAAAGGCCAGGCCGGCCAGCACCATCCCGCCGACATTCCAGAGTTCCATGGTGTGCGCTATAGGCTGGTTGACAAAGCCCGGATGAAACTGCTTGAGGATCAAGTTGGTGACGAAGGCGACTATCACCAGGGCGACGACTCCTAAAAAAAGATGGGTCTGGCGGAACAAGATGAGGTCCCGGAAGGCCCCCATGGTGCAGAAGCGGCTCCTCTGCGCCAGGATCCCTACGGCAAGGCCCACGCCCAGTGCAATAAAGAGGGGTGCATGCAGGGAGCCCGGGCCCTTGATGCTGTAGAAGAGGATCCCGCTTTGCGGCTGTCCCTCGACCTGGGGAAAGAGCAGCATGAGGGTGAGCAACCCCAGCATGATGAGCGGCAAGAGCCATCCTACTACCGTCTTGGTCTCCTGAGCGCGCCCCAAGTTATAACCGCCTTTGAGAAACCCTGTGCCGACCCAGATGCCGCCGATGAGGCCGAGGATACCGAAGATGGCATTCCCATCACCCCCGGCTAGACGGAACATGGCCCGCCACGGGCAGCCCAGAAAGACCAGGGCCCCGATCATGGCAAAGGCCCCCAGCACAAAGCGTACAATGGGGGCTGAGCCTGCCCGGGGACGGAATTCTTTAAAGACATAGGCGGCGATCAGCGAGCCCAGGACAAACCCGATGATCTCCGGTCGCAGGTACTGGACTACGTCCGCACGATGGAGCCCCAGGGTGCCGGCGATGTCCCGCTCGAAACAGGCTACGCAGATACCCATGTTGCCGGGGTTGCCCCACTTCTGTAAGAGGGGGGCAAAGACGCCGATGAAAGCCCCCACGCTGATAATGCCCCATCGAGACGCAAAGAATCTTCGTAACATAGTCTAAAACCTCCTTTTTGCGACAATATTTATTAACGACTGGGCGATTTTGTATAAAATTTTTAAATATGTCAAATTGAAAATTTTGATATTATATGCTTCTAACTATCAAGTTTTTCTATGTTAAGCATTTCATCTATGCGGTTCGTTTGAACTTTTTATCCGTCAGCCGTTGACAAAGAAAGGGCTTCTTGACAAATGTGAGCAAACTAGTCACAATATACTTAGTCCTAAGGTACGGCGGATGGAGATGTTAGGGTGCTAACGGAGTGTTGCGGAAGTGGCGCCGAGGGATAACGATCTGAAGTTATAAGGTACGATGAAAACGAAGATAAAGATAGTGCGCTTCGACAGCAGTACCCAGATCGCGCGCGAAGACTGGGTAGTCAAAGAGTTTCCCCTCACCATTATTCTCAACGGCCAGGAGCTGGCAACACTCCTCTGCTCGCCAAAGGATCTGAAGTATCTTGCCGCGGGTTTCCTCTTCTCCGAAGGGTTTATCGAGACGAAGGAAGAGATCACGGAGATGACCCTTGATCAGCAAAGGGGAGTAGTGGAGGTACAGACCAAAGACGGCAAAGAACTCACCCAAGAATCTTTCCTCAAGCGGGTAATAACGACAGGATGTGGAAGGGCGATAGCCTTTTACAACCCCGCCGATATCGACGGCGTAAAAGAGGTTGACTCTGATGTGCGGCTTTCGCCTCTGGACATCTCTAACCTGACAAAGGAGTTTCAGCGTCGATCAGCCGTATATCGGGAGACCGGCGGCGTACACAGCGCCGCCCTGTGCGATACGGAACATATCGTGATTTTTGAAGAGGACATCGGAAGACATAATGCCGTGGACAAGATCTTCGGCAAATGCCTTCTCGAAGATATATCCACCTCCGATCGGATTGTCATCACGAGCGGGCGAATTTCATCAGAGATACTTTTTAAGGTAGCAAAGAGGCAGATCCCGGTGATCATATCCAAATCCGCCCCCACAGACCTTGGCGTTATCGTTGCCCAAGATTTGCGGATAACGCTGATCGGGTTTACCCGGGGAAAGAGGATGAACGTCTATGCCGGGGAGTGGAGACTACAGTCATGAGGGAAATTGGCTGCGACGATGAAAGCTATCGCGCAGCGTCTGATCGCGTGGGAGCGCAAACGCTCATATCTGGCGATTTCTTAAGCTTTGATGATCACAACAGTAACAGATAGAACGGCTTTCTCCTTGACAAATGTGAGTAATTTAATCACAGTATAATCCATAGGCACGAATAATGAAGATACCGACGATGCTCCGTTATGGTGTGAGGATGGTGGTGACTCTGGCGCAAAAAGGTGAGGTCATGAGCACGGCAGGGCTGGCCAAGGAGATGGTGGTTTCCCCGCTCTATCTCCGTCAGCTGGCGCCCGTGCTCGAAAGGGCAGGAATCATAGAGGGCTTCAGAGGGGCGAGGGGGGGATATCGTCTCAAGGTAAGGCCCGGGGATATAACCCTCTTTGAGATCATCCGGGCATTTGATGAGGACTTTTCTCTGTTGGATTGTATTAAAAGCACCAACTCCTGTCCTCGGAGCCCTGATTGCACAACGAGATACCTCTGGAAAGATTTGAGCGATGTGCTCAAGAAGACCTTACAAGACATGACTCTCAAGCAACTCATGGAGAGAAAGAATAAACAGGATATGGGAGGCAACGGGTGGGTAGAATATATTATCTAGACAGCAATGCCACGACACCCCTTGATCCACAGGTCAGGGAGGCGATGGCGCCCTATCTTGCGGAGCGGTTTGCCAATCCTTCATCCATCTATAAGTTCGCCCAAGAGGTCAGGGGCGAGGTAGAGGCGGCTAGGGAACAGGTTGCCCAGCTCATCAACGCCGCGCCGGAAGAGGTTATTTTTACGTCAGGAGGGACCGAAGCCGACAACACGGCGGTGAAGGGGGTGGCCTTCGCCCTCCGGGATAAAGGGAGGCATATTATAACCTCTCACATAGAACACCATGCGGTACTCAGTGCGTGTCAGTATTTGGAAGGTTTCGGCGTTGAAGTTACCCTGCTCCCCGTGGACAGATACGGGATAGTCGATCTCGAGGTCCTCAAAAAGGCAATCAGGAGAGATACCTGTTTGATCACTGTTATGCACGCCAATAATGAGATCGGCACCATCGAGCCCATCGAGGCAATCGTACAGATTGCCCACGAGCATGGCATCTATGTTCATACGGATGCCGTGCAGACCGTGGGGAAATTGCCGATAGACGTCAAAGAGCTGGGCGTGGACCTCCTCTCCCTCTCCGGACATAAGATATACGGTCCCAAGGGTATCGGTGCACTCTATGTACGCAAGGGGGTAAAGATGGATCCCCTCCTGCATGGCGGACACCATGAGCGGAATCGTCGCGCCGGCACGGAAAATGTGCCGGGGATCATAGGGCTGGGTAAGGCAGCTGAGATAGCGCAGGCGGAGTTATCCCAAAACGAGCGGAAGATCCGGGTGCTCAGGGATAGGCTGGAGCAGGGGATTCTGGAACGAATCCCCGAGGTGTATGTCAACGGACATCCTGAAAAAAAGCTCTTCAATACCCTCAATTGCTGCCTCAAAGGCATAGAAGGCGAGAGTATCCTTCTCAACCTCGATTTCGAAGGGGTCTGCGCCTCCTCGGGATCCGCGTGTACCTCCGGTTCTCTGGATCCCTCACATGTCCTTCTGGCTATCGACCTTCCCCACGAGGTAGCCCATGGGAGCTTGCGCCTGAGCCTTAATAAATTTAACACGGATGAGGATGTGGACAAGGTCCTGGAGGTCCTTCCCGGGATCACGGAGCGACTGAGGGGCATGTCCCCCCTGTGGGGCAAGCAGGGGACAAAGACAAGGTCAGAAAGCGCTGATTGAGGGGATGCATCAGCAGAGAGAGGGCACGCTGACAGGTGGCGGTGAGGTAGAAAGGAGATCATGAGGATGCCGAGAACCATTCAAGAGATCAACGAGAAGATCAAGGCGGGCAAGGCCGTGGTGGTGACTGCTGAGGAGATAACCGGAATCGTAAGGAAGAAGGGGGTGGAAAAGGCCTATGCCGAGGTGGACGTGGTAACCACCGGGACCTTTGGCCCTATGTGTTCGAGTGGGATCTATCTCAATATCGGTCATACCAAGCCCAGGATAAAATTAGGTGGTGGTATCTGCAAGCTCAATGGGGTGCCTGCCTACTGCGGGCTTGCCGCTGTAGATATCTTTCTCGGGGCCGCTGCACTCCCCGACGATGATCCGCGCAACAAGATTCATCCCGGTGCGTTCCGGTATGGCGGGGCGCATGTGATCGAGGAATTTGTTGCAGGGAAGGATATCAAGTTGGAGGCCTCTGCCTATGGAACCGATTGTTACCCCCGCCGGGAGCTCAGGAGCTGGCTGAATATAAAGGATGTCAATGAGGCGGTGCTCTTCAATATACGCAATGCCTATCAGAACTATAATGTGGCGGTGAATCTTTCAGACAAGGCCATCTACACCTATATGGGGATATTGAAGCCGAAGTTGGGAAACGCCAATTACTGCAGCGCCGGGGCCCTCTCACCGCTTATGAATGATCCCCTCTACCGGACCATCGGTATAGGGACACGCCTATTCTTGGGAGGGGGTACGGGGTTCGTGGCACGGCAGGGAACCCAGCATAACCCTTCGGCACCCCGCTCAGAGCGGGAGGTACCGAGGAGGCCGGCAGGTACCCTCTGCTTGATCGGCGACCTCAAGAAGATGAACGCACGCTACCTGCGGGGAGTGAGTATGTACGGCTATGGCACCAGCCTCGGCGTCGGGATCGGGGTACCTATCCCCATTCTGGATGAGGAGATGGCCTTCTTTGCCTCTGTCGCCGATGAAGACATCGTGGCCCCCATCGTGGATTACAGCAAGGGCTATCCTGAGGCAAATCCCGATGTCATCGGCGAGGTCAGTTATAAGGACCTGAGAAGCGGCCGGATAACCATTGGTAAAAAAGAAGTCCCGACCGGTTCCCTCTCCAGCCTTGTCAAGGCCCGTGAGATCGCCCAGCTCTTGAAGGGCTGGATCGAGAAGGGAGAGTTCGTTCTGGCCGAGGCTGTCGAGCGACTGCCGGGAAAAGAGTCGGGGATAACCTTTAAGGCCTTTCAAGAAAGGCCGATAGAGAGATGAGGAGGAAGCAATGATCTCGCGAAAAGTGGTATTGCATTTTCCCTCGGAGTTGGTGGGTCAACCCATCATCTCCAACACGGTCAAGAAATATAATTTGGATTTTAATATCTTGAAGGCCTCCATAGCCCCCCCGGAAGGCGGGCTGCTCGTGTTGGAGCTGTTGGGCGGGAAAAAGGAGGTGCAAGAGGCCCTTGATTATCTCAAGGAACTAAAGATAAAGATCGAAAACCTAAGCAGGGACGTTACGAGGAAAGATGACCTCTGCGTTCATTGTGGGGTCTGCGTAGCCCTCTGCCCTTCGGACGCCCTCGTCTTGAGCCCGGCCACATGTGAGGTGGCCTTTGTCGCGGACAAGTGCGTTGCGTGCGAGCTCTGCGTCAAGGCCTGTCCCTATACTGCTATGGAGGTAAGGCTGTAAGTCACAGCATGAACACTTTCGGTCTTAATAGTCTTAGAAGCGGCGGGAGGCAAGGATGACAGGGGAAGACAATGATATCGAGACCTCATCCCTCACTGACGAGGACCTCGTCAGATACAGCCGGCAAATCCTTTTCCCTGCCTTTGGCGAGGAGGGACAGCGGAAACTCAGGAAGGCCCATGTGCTGATCGCCGGGGTCGGGGGGCTGGGATCTCCTGCCTCTATCTATCTTGCCTGCGCGGGCATAGGGAAGCTGACGTTGGTGGATTCGGATGCTGTTGAACTCTCTAACCTCAATCGCCAGATCTTGCATGGGGAGGAGGATATCGGGGAGAAGAAGGTCATCTCAGCGGCGCGAAAGCTCAGCAAGCTAAACTCGACAGTCGAGATAAACCCGGTCGCTGTGCGGATAACACCGGAGGGCATGCCGGGGTTATTGCGCGGTGGTGACCTCGTCATAGATTGCCTGGATAACATGGAGACGCGGTTTGTCCTGAATCAAGGCTGCGTCCGAGCGGGTATGCCGTTCATCCATGGCGGCATCCACGGCATGATAGGGGAGATAACCACTATCATACCGGGCCAGACCCCCTGCTTTGCGTGTATCTTCCCTCGGGATGTCGAAGGGAAGAAACCCTTTCCGGTTTTTGGATGCACCCCTGCCTTGATCGCCGCACTCCAGGTCATGGAGGCGATCAAGCTCCTCGCAGGCTTTGGTGAACTTTTGACGGGAAAGATGCTCTACATCAACGGAGAAGCGATGGAATATTCGACAGCACCCCTTCAAAAGAATAGGGAATGTGCGATCTGCGGTGGAGGGAATATATGAGATATGCCTCTGACATAACCCACCTGATCGGTTCAACACCCTTAGTCAGGATCAACCGTCTCGTAGGAGGCAACAACCTCGTGCTCGCCAAATTGGAGATGTTCAATCCCCTTTCCTCGGTCAAGGACAGGATCGGGTTATCGATGATCGAGGATGCCGAACTCAGAGGGATCATCAAGGCGGGCGATGTTATTGTTGAGCCCACCAGCGGCAACACCGGCATCGCCCTCGCCTTTGTTTGCGCTGCTCGGGGCTATCGGCTGATCCTCACCATGCCCGAGAGCATGAGCATCGAGAGGAGACAGATCCTCCGCCTCCTCGGCGCCGAGATAGTCCTGACACCGGCGGCAGATGGCATGAGGGGGGCGATACAGAAGGCAGAGGAGATGAGCAAAGAGCTCAAGGCTTTTATGCCGCAGCAGTTCGAGAATCCCGCCAACCCCGCCATCCACCGTCGCTGCACCGCAGAGGAGATCTGGCAGGACACCGACGGGCAGGTGGATATCTTCGTGGCCGGGGTCGGCACCGGTGGCACCATTACCGGCGTGGCGGGTGTTTTGAAGGAGCGCAAGCCGGGGGCCGCAATTATCGCTGTCGAGCCGGCGGAGAGCGCCGTGCTTTCCGGGGGCGCACCGGCGTCTCATGGCATCCAGGGGATAGGTGCGGGATTCGTCCCGGCTGTTTTAGATAGGGGGCTCATCGATCGCATCATCCAGGTGAAGACCGAAGAGGCCAAGGAGATGGCCCGGAGATTGGCGCGGGAGGAGGGGATCTTTGTGGGGATCTCCTCCGGGGCGGCCATGGAGGCTGCCTGCCAGGTGGATAAGGACGCGAAAGGCAAGACGATCGTCGTCGTTTTTCCCGATACCGGCGAGCGATATCTCTCCCTGTTGCCGGAGCAATAGGGCATGTTTCTGGTCAAAGGGCCACCTTCGGGTCGGTTCAAAGAAGATCTAGAGATTGTCTTGGAGAAATATGATGAAGGGGCAGATAGTATCCGTAAACATCAGCGACGCCAAGGGAGAAAGCAAGACGCCGGTGCAGGGGAGGGTATCACTTAAGCCTGCCTGGGGCATCGTGGGGGACGTCCATGCCGGCACCCCTGACCGGGATGTGACCCTCCTGCCTTGCGAGGCGTTGGGAGGGGTTCCCTACGGCGGCTATGGCGAAAATATCGATACCGCTGGCATTGATATCCTCGCTCTTCCGAAAGGAACGGTATTAACCATTGGCGAACAGGTTCGGATACAGATCACCCAACATGGTAAGATTTGTCCCTCGCGATGCTCTATCTACTATAAATTAGGCAACTGCATTATGCAGGAAAAGGGAGTTTTTGCGAAGGTGCTTGAAGGAGGGGAGATCATGGCGGACGATGCAATAACGATAGAAGCAACCCCATCTGGCCAAAAGGCCACCTTCGGGGCAGATGATAATATAGCGTGGATCTTGGAGAACTGTAAGAGGATTGCCCTGTTCGGTGCGTCCCCCAAGGCCGATCGCCCCAGCCATCGCATCATGCGATTCTTGTTGGAGAAGGGGTATGAGGTCATACCGATACGGCCAGGGGTAAAGGAGATCCTCAATCAACGCTGTTACCCGAGCGTGCGAGAAGTGACGGGAGGTATTGATCTCGTCCTCATCTTTCGCCGATCGGTAGAGGTGCCGCCTATCGTAGAAGAAGCGATGGGAAGAGGTGTCAAGGCCGTCTGGATGCAGGAGGGGATCGTGAGCCCTGAGGCTTTCGAACAAGCCACACAGGCTGGCTTGAGGGCTGTCATGGACAGGTGCATCTACAAGGAACTAATGGCCAGGGGGGGTAGGTGATAGGGTTGTGAAGATAGAGAATATATATCTGTGCTTCCATGGCACCATCTGTGCCGAGGAAAGCGCCTTTTGTAGGTTCAAAGAGCAGTTAAGGAGGTAAGAAGATGGGAAAGATTTTTGCCCAGGTGAGTGAAAAGGATGTGACGCGAGCGATTGTCGGGGCATTCGTCCGGGAATTCGAAAAATTCGTGGAGAGCGATGTGATCATCGTCGGCGGAGGTCCGGCAGGGCTCATGGCAGGCAAAGAGCTGGCCGCGAAAGGGAAGAGGGCCCTCATCGTCGAGCGGAACAACTATTTAGGCGGTGGGTTTTGGATAGGTGGCTACCTCATGAACAAGATAACAGTGAGGCATCCTGGCGAGGAGGTGTTGGAGGAATTGGGGATCCCCTTTGAGCAGGCACGCGAGGGACTCTTTGTCGCCGATGGGCCCCATGCCTGTGCCAGACTTATTGCCGCTGCCTGCGATGCCGGCGTGAAGATCCTCAACATGACCGTCTTTGAAGATGTAGTCTTGCGAGAGAACAATCGGGTAGGGGGGGCGGTGGTCAACTGGACGCCCGTGGAAGCACTTCCCCGTCAGATTACCTGCGTGGACCCTATCGCCCTTGAGGCAACGATGGTGGTTGATGCCACGGGACACGATGCCTCAGTGGTGCGAAAGATGGAAGAGCGGGGGGTACTGAAGACCAAGGGGTTTGGCGGGATGTGGGTGGAGAGGTCGGAGGATCTAGTCGTGGAATATACAGGAGAGGTCCACCCTGGCTTGATGGTTTGCGGCATGGCGACGGCAACCACCTTTGGGCTCCCCCGCATGGGGCCTACGTTTGGCGCCATGCTTCTGTCCGGCAAAAGGGTGGCTGAGGAAGTCTTAAAAAAGCTATGATGCTCTTCCCCTGCCTCCCCTCCCAGGAGGTGATCAGGGAAGCCGTTCATATCGTTACCTCTTGGACGGGAGAAGTAATAAGAGAGGAAGAGTGCCTTTATCGTGCCACCCCCTCTGCGACAGAGGATCTCGCCGGCCTACGGGTTATCAATCCTGATAGCCCCGATTTAAATGCGAACCCTTTTCCCCTAGAGATTGCCTTTGAGAGACGCACGAGAGAGGGTTGCCAGTGCGGCAAGGGTTCCGTCTATGCCGGGGTTCACCTTGCCGCCCTGCTGAGAAGGGGGTTGTCCACCAAGGGAGTTCTGTGGGGAGATAAGCCTCTTTTTATTACCCGCGATTATATTGCCACCTTTGACAGGGATGACCTGCGCTGGCATCTCCGGTATGCGGTCTTTTCTTTTCCTGTTCTCATCTCCCTTCCCGGGATCATCGAGGGACCGGCGAGGCCGCGCGAATATTACCTCCTCCGGGGTCAAGGTATCCTTGATGAAATGATGCCGGATAGCGTGCGGAATCGGTATCTTATTGCCAACGATTCGCGACTCCCCAGGGTCCTTGCCGGTATCCTCTTGCAGGCATTCTTCTATTACCAGAGCGGTGACCCTTTCTGCGCAGACCCCCTTTGTTCCCTCTATAATGCCCACTGGCAGGAAGAGCTCCTGCGCTCTCAGAGGGATGAGCCTTATATCGTTTGCCCTGGGCATCGACAAGCGCTGGAAAAGGAAGAGCGGTGGCTCAAAGGATAGTCGTGGCTATGAGCGGAGGGGTAGATTCCTCCGTTGCGGCCTATCTGCTCAAGGAGCACGGGTTTGATGTGGTGGGGGTTACCCTGAAGCTCTACCCTGAGGTTTCCCGCTGTTGCCGTCTGGAGGACATCGAAGACGCCCGTCGGGTGGCCCACTTCCTCCGTATCCCCCATTACGTTTTCGACTTCACTGAGGCATTCAAAAAGGAGGTGGTAGATTACTTTATCTCTGAATATATGGGGGGAAGGACGCCGAATCCCTGTGTGATCTGCAATCAGAAGATAAAGTTCGGTCTCCTCTTGCAAAAGGCATTGGCCATGGATGCCGCCTGCATGGCTACGGGACACTACGCGAGACTCGTCGAGGAGAATGGAGGTATCTATCTTGGCCAAGCAAGGGACACAAGAAAATCCCAAGAATATTTTCTTGCTTTTCTACCCGAGGAGGTCTTAAGAAAGACCTTATTCCCCTTAGGGGATTATACCAAGGAGGCAATAAAAAAAATCTCGCGGCAAGTGGGGCTCCCCTTACGGCCAAAGGAGGAGAGCCAAGAGGTATGTTTTGTTCCCCCCGACGATAATTACGTCAGCTTTATTAAGAGACACGCGAAGGTGGGTAACCGAGCCGGAACATTGGTTAATAGCAGAGGGGAGGCCGTGGGATCGCATAACGGTTTTTTTTATTACACCATAGGGCAAAGGAGGGGGATTGGCATACGTGCTGATTGCCCTCTCTACGTTATCGGGATTGATCCCCTGAAGAATATCGTGATCATTGGGCCGAAGTCTGAAGCCTATGCCAAGGGCATCGGGGTAACGCTGGTCTCTTGGAGAAAAGGAGATGGCAGTTTCCTTCTTTCTGCAAAGATCCGATATCGACAGATCCCTGCCCCGGCAACCGTAGAGGTGAAAGGCAGAGAGGCTTGGGTGCAATTTGAGGAGCCGCAGTTCGCACCTGCTCCCGGCCAGATAGCGGTTTTTTATGAGGGGGATAAGGTTGTAGGGGGTGGGAAGATAAAGGTGCCAATGGATTGAGGCTTAGATGAAACAGCTCATCTGGGTCAATCAAGGGGGGTACATTAATCAACGAAATCTCTTTAAAACTTGTGGAAAAGTCATGGGAAAAATTCCTAATAGCCTGATATCATAAGGAAATTGATCGGATGCCTAATCATTAGGCATCATAAAATGCCAATAAAAACAATTAGTTACATAAATTTTGAGCTTATGAACACAAAAATTGTAAAATCACCTGCTGGCTCTCCTGTTACAAACAACTTTTCAACATTATTGGCTGGAGCGCCTTTCTGGCCACCTTGTAAGGAAATCGGATAACCCCTGACTTATCATTGCCATTGCCTAATATCTCTCAAACGAGCCATGAAACATTGACCTAGATATGCGGCATATCGTCAATCTTTTATTGTAGCGCTTCACAATTGGGGTGTTGAGAGGCCAATAGTAATGTGAGGGGATATGAGAAATTGACAGTCCTCATAGCGGCTGTTACAATAAAAGGTTACCACACAGAACCATGGTAAATAATTTCTGAGAGAGGAGATACAACGATGACCTCTGCCCCTCTGCGCATTACCGACACGACATTGAGGGACGGCCATCAATCCATCCTTGCCACGAGATTACGTCTCGAAGATATGGTGCCCATCGCACCGGAGATGGATAAGGTAGGCTTTCACTCCCTGGAGGTATGGGGTGGTGCAACCTATGATGTCTGTATCCGTTTCCTCAACGAAGACCCCTGGGAGAGACTTGAGACTCTGAAGCGGCTGTTGCCCCATACCCCCTTGCAGATGCTTCTCCGCGGTCAGAACTTAGTCGGATACCGAAACTATCCCGACGATGTGGTCAGGGAGTTTATCCGGGAAGCCGCAGCAACCGGCATCGACATCTTCCGGATCTTCGATGCCTTGAACGACGAGCGGAATTTGGAGCTCTCTATCAAGACCGTCAATGAGTGCGGCAAACATGCCCAGGCCTGCCTCTGTTTTTCCCTCACGGAGCATCGCATGGGGGGCGATATCTTCACCCTGGATTATTATATCACCAAGGCCAAGATCCTGCAGTCGATGGGAGCTGATTCTCTCTGCATCAAAGACATGGCAGGCTTGATCTCCCCGCCTGATGCCTTTGAGCTGATCCGTGCCCTGAAGAAGGCATTGGATATCCCCGTACAACTCCACACACACTACACGAGCGGCCTGGCCTCCATGTCCTATTTAAAGGCGGCCGAGGCAGGCGTTGATGTCGTGGATACTGCCCTGGCGCCGTTGGCCATGCGCTCCTCCCAGCCGCCGTGTGAACCCCTCTTGGTAGGCCTGGCAGGCACTGAGAGAGATCCTGGTCTGGATCTCAATCTCATCTTCCGTTTAAGCGAGCACCTCGAGGATATGGTGGAGAAATATCATGATCTGCTGGAGAATACCCGCATGGCTATCTTCGATACCCAAGTCCTCATGCACCAGATCCCCGGGGGGATGATCTCCAACCTCGTGCAACAACTCAAAGAAAATAAGGCCCTCGATCGGTTGCCCGAGGTCTATGAGGAGATACCCCGGACACGCAAGGATATGGGATATCCTCCGCTGGTGACACCTACCAGCCAGATCGTGGGGGTACAGGCGGTGCTCAACGTTCTTTTTGGTCGCTACAAGATGATCACCCAGCAGGTGAAGGACTATTTTTACGGCCTCTACGGAAGACCTCCAGCGCCGGTAAACCCAGCGATACAAAAGCTTGCCCTTACCGGCTATTCCCGCGGAGAGCAGCCGATTGATTGTCGTGCCGCCGATACCTTAGAGGCGGAGATGACAAAGGCCCGGGAGGAGATCAAGGGGATTGCCCGCTCTACTAAAGATGTCTTGATCTATGCCCTCTACCCCCAAACAGGCATGGAATTTCTTAAGAAAAAATACGCCGGAGGGAAGCCGAGTTAGACTTACCGTGACCTTCCGTTTTTCTCTCCAGGGGCAGCAGGGAGTCTGTGGGGGGTCGTGCTTGCTAATCACGAGAGGCGGAGGTCAAGCAACGCGGAGGGATGGCAATGAGTCTTTTTCTCGTTACCTTTTTCTTAATTTATAGCTCAGCACACCTCTATATATTCCTCAAGATCAAGGCCGCCTTTACTCTCGGAACAGCGGGTACCATTGCCCTCATCGCCTTTATGGTTGTCATGATCTGTGCGCCGATTCTTGTGCGCGTATCCGAGAGACAAGGACTGGAGTTTCTCGCCCGCCTCCTTTCGTATGTTGGCTATACTTGGATGGGATTGGCCTTTCTCTTCTTCACGTCGTCGTTATGCATTGATCTCTATCGTTTTTTTGTTTATGTGCTCGGCATCATACTGCGGACGAACCTTGCTTCTCTCTTGCCTTCATCGCGCCTTGCCTTTTGCATCCCTGCCCTCGTCACCGCGACAATCGCGATATACGGCTATTTTGAGGCGTGCTCCATTCGCAGTGAACAGGTAGTTATTGCGAGCCCCAAGGTTCCCAAGGAGGTCAAGAGGTTCACCATTGTCCAGATCTCCGATGTCCATTTGGGGCTCATTGTTCGAGAAGGAAGGTTGCAGAAGATCCTGGGCAAGGTCAAGGAGGCGCAACCTGACATCCTGGTTTCTACCGGTGACCTGGTAGATGGACAGATCGATGACCTCACCGGCCTTGCCGAGCTCCTGAATGAGATTCATCCTCCCTTTGGCAAATTCGCTGTGACGGGGAATCACGAATTTTATGCCGGTCTTGACCAGGCGTTGCGATTTACCGAGAGGGCGGGTTTTACCGTGCTGAGGGGGGAGGCCCGTGATGTGGCTGGATTTGTCACGATTGCCGGAGTAGATGATCCAACAGCGAGGTACTTTGGTGCCGTTCGTGGCGCTCCGGAGCCGCGTCTCCTTGCGGGCGTTTCCCGCGAACGCCTTGCCCTGCTCTTGAAGCACAGGCCCGTGATAGGCGAAAAGGCGCTGGGTCTCATTGATGTACAACTTTCAGGGCACACCCACAAAGGCCAGATCTTTCCCTTCACCTATGCGTCCAAGGCCTTTTTTCCCTACAACGCCGGGCTGGTGTCTCTGCCCGGCAATTTCTATCTCTATGTGAGCAGGGGCACCGGCACCTGGGGGCCACCCATCCGCTTCCTGGCGCCTCCCGAGGTGACAATCATCACGCTGGTCCATGCGGACCGTCGATAACCTTTGCTCTGTCGTGTGGGTTTCTGCGGCGAACGCCGCAGCTGTCAATTTTTGCGCATCATATGTGCCACCGCCTTTTCCAACCCGGCGATGGTCAGCTCAAACATGGGGAAGATCTGCCGGATCGCGCCGATGGTGTGGGTTTGCCTCCACTCACAGGCAGGTACGGGGTTTAACCAGAGGGCGTGGGGAAAGGTCGTGGCTATGAACCGCAGGCTCTCAAGGCTCGGCCTTCCTGATTGCTCACCAAAATAAATAGAACCATTTTCGCTCATGAGTTCATAGGGGGCCATGCTGGCATCGCCGACGATGATAAACCGTGTTTCCCGATCAAGCCGTAGCAACTCGTTGACGTGAAAACGTTTGTAGCGGCGGCTCGGATCTTCCCAGAGACAGTTATAGATCGTGTTATGAAAGTAAAAGTTCTTGAGGTCCTTGAACTGCGAACGGGCATAGTTGAAGAGGGTTTGCACCACCAGGACGTAAGGATCCATGGACCAGCCGCCGTTGTCGATGGCCAGGATGACCTTGAGTCGGTCTTTGAGGCTTTGACTGAAGACGATCTCTATCTCGCCGGCATTCTTGACGGTCTGGTAGATGGTCTTTGCGATGTTGACCTTGTCTTTGGGGCCGACAGGCACCATGTGTCTGAGCCGTTTTAAGGCCTCGCCGATCTGGGACTGGGTCAGAGGGACCTCCTGTGAGTAGTCCCGGTATCGCCTGTCCATGGCCACCTTGACGGCGGACTTGTTCCTCGATATCCCACCGACCCTCATGCCGCCGGGGTGGAAGCCCGAGTGACCGACAGGCGAGGTCCCGCCGGTGCCGATCCATTTATTCCCCCCATGGTGGGCCTCGGTTTGCTCCTTGAGTCGGGCGAGAAAGTACTCGATGAGCTCCTCCGGGGTTAATTTTTTTAGTTCAGATTCGTCGACGCCGAGTGCCTGGGCCAGGAGTTGCGGATCCTTTAGCCACTCGTCCAACAGGGCCCGGGCTATCTCCGAGAGTTCACGCTCATCCGGATCCTTGAGCTCAAGACCCTGAAACCGATGGGCAAATACCTGGTCGTAGAGGTCGAAATACCTTTCGCTCTTCACCAGGATGCAGCGGGCGGCGGTATAGAGGTCATCGATGGAGTTGATAAGCCCCATGTTCAAGGCCTTGTGCAGCCGCAGGAAGGCGGTCGGGGTGACCGGTATCCCCACCTGGCGCAACGTATAGAAGAAGTCGACGAACATGGGTATCGCCTGTCGTTAGCTCTTACTGTGGTTGACCATCTTTTGGGCGGTGAAATAGTCAGGGCTCTTCTTGAAGAGGACCCCCAAAAAGGGGATCTCCCCTTTGCCGAGGTCCTTGACCCGGAAATCGGGATCGGCGCGCAGGGCCCTGATCCAGTTGATGAGCTCCCTGGTCGCAGGCTTTTTTTCGATCTCCCTGATCTCCCGGAGGCGGTAGAAGGCCTGTACAGCGCTGTTGAGGAGCTCCTTGTCGATATCGGGGAAATGCACCTGGACGATGTTCTTCATCATATCCGGCTCAGGAAAGGCGATGTGATGAAAGTTGCAGCGCCCGAGAAAGGGATCCGAGAGGTCCTTCTTGGCGTTGGATGTAATAACGACGATGGGCCGATGTTTTGCCGAGATGGTCTTGTCGATCTCCATAATATCGAATTGCATCTGGTCCAGGATATCGAGCATGTCGTCCTGAAAATCGGTATCGGCCTTGTCGATCTCGTCTATAAGGAGCACGACCCGTTCATCCGCGACAAAGGACTGCCCGATCTTGCCCATCCTGATGTATTCTTCGATATTGCTGACATCCCTTTTAGAATCACCGAAGCGGCTATCGTTGAGCCGGGTCAGGGTATCATATTGATAGAGGGCATCGATGAGCTTCATACTCGATTTAACATTCAGAACGATGAGCCTCATCTGAAGCGCCTCGGCAATGGCGTGTGCCAGCATGGTCTTGCCTGTGCCGGGTTCACCCTTGAGCAAGAGGGGCATTTCCAGAGCAATGGAGATGTTGACGATCTCGGCCAGTTCATCATCAAGGACATATTGCGAGCCACCGGCAAATCTCCTCAGGTCGTTTTCTTGCTTCATTACATATAACTCCTTCGCTGGTTTTTTGTGCTCTTGAGTATATCCATTCTCTCTCCATTATTCAAGGGTGGGATTTTCCTGCCGGCGAACAGCCGGAGGTGGCCCTGACCAAAGGGTCACCTCCGGCTCCGGTTTGGCCAGTGGAGGAGACTACCGTTGCGTTCATTGCACGTGAATGATACGATGAGTCGTCCCTTATGCCGATGACATCTCATGGATTCCATTCGAGGAGCAAGTCAGAAGCAAAACGGCTGATGCCCAGGGTATCCATCATCATCCCCACCCATAACAGGAAGGAATTTGTGCTGGAGGCGGTAGAGTCCGTCCTTGCCCAGACCTATGAGGATTACGAGCTGATCGTGGTGGATGATGGCTCTGCTGACGAAACAGGGGAGGCCCTCAAGCAATATGGAGAGCGCCTGCACTATCTCTATCAAGCGAACCATGGGGTGAGTGTGGCGCGCAACAACGGCCTCGCTCATGCCCGGGGGGAGTTCGTCGCCTTTCTCGACTCCGATGACCTCTGGTTGCCGAAGAAGCTCGCCGTACAGGTCGCCTTTATGGATCAGCACCCTGATGCTCACATCTGCTATACCGATGAACTATGGATCAGGCGCGGGAAGCGGGTCAACCCCAAAAAGAGACACGCCAAGTATTCGGGAGAGATCTATCCTTACTGCCTCCCCCTCTGCATCATCAGCCCGTCGTCGGCCCTGATGCGTCGCGGTCTCTTTGCGCAGGTTGGGACCTTTGATCCCGGGTTGCCGGTGTGTGAGGACTACGACCTCTGGTTGCGCGTGGCAGCCAGGTTACCCGTCTTTTTTATCCCCCAGAGGCTGATCGTCAAGAGGGGAGGGCACCCGGATCAACTCTCCCGGCAAGAATGGGGGAATGATAGGTACCGGGTGAAGGCACTAGCCAAGATATTGGAGCTGGGGGTATTGACCCCCGAGCTGCGGAGGCTCACCATTCAGGAGCTCCACCGAAAGGTGGGCGTCCTCACCAACGGCTATCTCAAGAGGGGGAAAGAAGAGGAGGCAAAGGATTTACGAGGGCTCGTGGATCACTACCCCCTCTGATGGCTCACATCGTTCTTGACTCATCATCATTTTTCTCTTATAAGGGGAGACGCGGGTTTTTTTCCGTGAAATCTCCTGCTGTCGATCTTGAGCTAATCAGATGAGCCTGATGAAACATACGGCCATCATCGTGGGAGGCGGCCTCGGGAAGAGGTTCAGGGGGGAAATCCCCAAACAGTTTCTTCCCTTGGATAAGAGGCCTATCATTGTCCACACCGTGGAGGCGTTTCAGCGCTCTTCTTCTATAGATGCCATTGTCGTGGTGGTGCCGGCAGGGTGGGAACAACGGTGTGCCGAAGACCTCAAGCCCTATGGCCTTACCAAGGTGCAGGGGATTATCGCCGGAGGGGAAACCCGGCAGCTCTCCTGCCACCAGGCCCTCTGTTTTCTCAAGCCAGATCCGCCGGCGATTGTCGTCATTCATGACGCCGTGCGCCCCTTGGTAAGCCCGGAGCTGATCGCTACCGCTGTTCAGGCGGGCAGGGAAGGGATGACCTTTGGTCTGCGGGCAGTGGAGACCATCGTGGAAGGCCGCGATGGGAAGATCATCAAGGTCCTTCCGCGGGAGGATTTATATCAAATCCAGACCCCCCAAGCGTTTCCGTTTCAAACCTTATGGGATGCCCATTGTCAGGCCTTGGAGGCCGGCATCACGGATTCCAGTGACGACGCCGGCCTCGTGCTCAGCGCGGGTAAGCGGGTGAAGATACTCAAGGGTGATCCGCGCAATATAAAGATCACCGGTTCCGTCGATCTGGCACTGGCGCAGCATTTCCTGCAAGGGAAGTAATCTTTACTTTGCCCCTTCGTTTTGTTACCATTTTTCCGGAGGTGGCCTGACCAAAGGGTCACCGTCGGCTTTGGCCAGGCGCGTGGAGACCTCGGGAATGCAGCAGGATCATACCCCCGTTATAAGGCAGTACCTGCGGATTAAAGGGGATTATCGAGATTGTATCCTCTTTTTCCGGATGGGGGATTTTTACGAGATGTTCTTCGAGGACGCCAAGGTCGCCTCCAAGATCTTGGAGATTGCCCTCACCTCCCGGGAGAGAGGGGAACGCGAACGGATCCCGCTGTGCGGCGTCCCCTGCCATGCGGCGGCACCATACATCACCAAACTCATCGACAAGGGTTATAAAGTAGCCATCTGCGAGCAGGTCAGCGATGCCAGGGCGTCTCAGGGGCTGGTGGAGCGCGAGGTCACCCAGGTGATTACCCCGGGGATGGTGGTGGAGGGGGCGAGCCTCGAGGAGAAGGAAAACAACTTTCTGATGAGCCTCTACCGAGGCGAGGAGGGATATGGGCTGGTTTTTTTGGACCTCTCCACCGGTGAGTTCAAGGGGTGCCGGGTAGCGCAAGAGGATTTCTTATTAGACGAGGCGGTAAAGAACAGGCCGCGGGAGGCCTTGATCCCCGAGGGGTTGCAGGGTGACACAGGGCTTCTGGAGGAGCTCCGCAGAGAATTTCCCTCCCTGCTGGTAAATGTCTTGCCTGATTCCTCATTTCGGATGGAGTCTGATCTTGGTCCGAGCGAGGTGCTGATAAGAGACGTGATCCCCTCATCGGCAGTTGCAGAAACCCGCGCTGCTGCCCTCGCCGCCATCCGCTATTGTCAAGAGACACAGCAGGCCGATGTCGCACACATCAAACCCCTTTCTCTCTACCGGCTGGAGGATTACCTGATCTTGGATGAGGCGACGCAGAGGAACCTCGAGCTCTTCACCTCACAGGGGGGGAGGGGCAAGAAGGGCACAGTACTCGATATCGTGGACGAGACGATCACAGCCATGGGAGGGAGGAAAATTCGAAATTGGCTCTCCTATCCCCTTGTCGATTGCAGGGAGATTGAGCGTCGGCTCGAGGCCGTCGCGGAGTTCAAGGAGACGCCCCTGGTGCGGGCCGATCTCAGGGAGCTTATGGAGGAGGTCTATGATCTGGAGAGGCTCAACGCCAGGGTAATCATGGGCAAGGCCAACCCGCGGGATCTGGTGGCGCTCAAGACCACCCTGAAGGCGATTCCCCAGGTGAAGAGGGGATTAGCGAATATTGCTGCTCCTCTGCTGCAAGAGATCGGCGAAGCGCTGGATGAGCTTGATGAGGTGGCTCAATGGATAGACGATGCCGTTGTCTCCAGTCCACCCATCACCGTGACCGACGGAGGGATCATCAAGGATGGATATAGTCGGGAGCTCGATGAGTTGAGGGGGATCAGTCGGGCAGGCAAGGGATGGATCGCCCGGTTAGAGGCGCAGGAGCGCCAGCGCACCGGCATCTCCTCATTGAAGGTGCGATACAATCAGGTCTTCGGCTACTACATCGAGATCACCAATTCCAACCTGGATCTGGTGCCTGAGGACTATATCCGCAAACAGACCCTGACCAATGCCGAGCGGTTTATCACGCCGCAGCTCAAGGAGTACGAGGACAAGGTCCTGGGGGCGGAGGAGCGGATCAAGGCCTTGGAGCAGGAGCTTTTTCGGCAGCTTCGGGAGCGGGTGGCGGGGGAGAATCGCCGTATTCAGGCTACTGCCGCTGCCGTTGGCTTGCTCGATGCCGTGCTTTCCTTGGCCGAGGTGGCGGACAACTATCGATATACGAGGCCGCGGGTTACGGATGAGGATGAGATCGTCATCCGCGAAGGGCGACATCCGGTGGTCGAACGAATGGGCCATCTGGAGCCCTTTGTCCCGAACGACGTCCGCTTGGACTGTGCCAATAACCAGCTGGTCATCATCACCGGCCCCAACATGGCGGGCAAGTCCACCTATATCCGTCAGGTGGCCTTGATCTGCCTGATGGCCCAGATGGGTGGGTTTGTGCCGGCCCAGGAGGCCACCATCGGCCTGGTGGACAGGATCTTTACCAGGGTGGGGGCTTCGGACAATCTGGCCAGGGGGGAGAGCACCTTCATGGTCGAGATGAGGGAGACGGCCGATATCCTGAAGGAGGCCACCTCCCGCAGCTTGGTGATCCTGGACGAGATAGGCAGGGGCACCAGCACCTTTGACGGCCTCAGCATCGCCTGGGCGGTGGCAGAATACCTGCACGATAAGAAGGGGTCCAAGACACTCTTTGCCACCCATTACCATGAGCTCACCGAGCTGGCCATGACCAAACCGCGGGTGAAGAACTATAATGTGGCAATCAGCGAATGGAACGGCGAGATCATCTTCCTCCGCAGGATTGTGGAGGGGGGGACGAGCCGCAGCTACGGCATCCAGGTGGCGAGGTTGGCCGGCCTGCCTGAGGAGGTTGTGGCGCGCGCCAGGGAGGTCCTCGCTAATCTGGAGAACGAGGAGTTGGATGAGAAGGGGATGCCGAGGCTGGCACATGCCAAGGGGGGCGAGCGGGGGCAGCAGGTGGATCAATTGGACCTCTTTGCTCGGAGGAACGATCGGATATATCGGGAGCTCCAGAAGGTTGATCCTAATCACCTGACGCCTCTGGAGGCTGTTCAGCTCCTCTATCACTGGAAAAAGATGATGGAAGAGGGGGATTGAAAAAAACGCCGGATTTTGCCCTGGCCAGAAAAAAGATGGTGCAAGAACAGTTGGTGGCCAGGGGTATTAAGGATAAGCGCGTCCTTGACGCGATGATGAAGGTGCCACGGCACCTCTTTATGGAAGAGGGGCTGTGGCATCAGGCCTACGGCGATTTCCCGCTGCCTATCGGTCAGGGGCAGACCATATCCCAGCCCTATATCGTCGCCTTGATGACCGAGGCCTTGCAGCTGACAGGTAATGACAAGGTTCTGGAGATTGGGACTGGCTCGGGATACCAGGCTGCCATCCTCGCGGAATTGACCACGCATGTATTTTCTATCGAGCGGATCGGCTCCATGGCATCCAAGGCCAGAAAGACATTGGATGAGTTGGGGTATGCCAATGTCCTCATCAGGGTGTCCGATGGCACGCTCGGATGGCAGGAAGAAGCACCCTTTGCCGGGATCATCGTCACCGCCGGAGCGCCGGCGATCCCGCCTACCCTCGTTGAACAGCTGGAGGTGGGTGGCAGGCTCGTGATACCGGTGGGAAATGAATATTCCCAGATCCTGCTCAAGGTGGTCAAACAGGACAAGGGATATAAAGAAAAGGATCTGGGTGGTGTCCGGTTTGTGAAATTGATAGGAGATCATGGATGGAAGGCAGAATGGTAAAGGGTCAGATAGGGGTCATCGGCGGAGCCGTGTGTTCCCCTGAGCTATACGAGATCGCTTGTGATGTGGGGCGAGAGATCGCAACAAATGGTTTTGCCCTGGTCTGCGGAGGGCTCGGAGGAGTGATGGAGGCGGCGTGTCAAAGGGCTAAAAAGGCCGGTGGGATCACCATCGGTCTTCTGCCTACCAGCAACAAGGGGGATGCCAACCCCTACTGCGATCTCGTCATACCGACGGGCCTCGGTCACGCGCGCAACGTCCTAGTCGTCCATGCCTCCGATGCCCTCATTGCCGTCGATGGTGAAGCCGGGACCCTCTCAGAGATTGCCATTGCCCTCAAGATAGGAAAGCCCATTGTGGGGATCAAGAGCTGGAAGTTGGATGGGCGGGTGCCGCAGACAGAGAGGGGAGACGAGGCAGTGGCCATGCTCATGGAAATGCTCGGGTGATGCACTGTCCGAAGATATCCTCAACCAGCTGCTATACCCTGCACAGAAATGCGGGCCGGAGCCGAAGGTGGCCCTGGCCAAAGGGCCACCTGGGGCTGAGGTTTGGCCAGAAGCTTGCGGCGCTCTTGATGGTTCTCCTCATGCTTGTTTCTGTTGGCTGCCGTCACACCCGCGGTGTCGGCCATGCCCAGCGGGGTGTCTATCATATTGTGAAACGCCACCAGACCTTCTGGCGGATCTGCAAGACCTACGCCGTGGATATGGAGAAAGTGGCCCGGGTAAACGGGATCAAGGACAAGACCAAGATCGAGACGGGGCAGCGCATCTTCATCCCCGGTGCCAAAAGGGTCTTAAAGGTGGATATCTATGTAGAAGATGTCACTGCAGGGGGAAAGGGGGCTGCCGTCACCTATGAAAAGGGGAGGTTTGTCTGGCCGGTGGAAGGGCAGGTGACGGCGTCATTTTGTGCGAAGGAGACGAAGGCAAAGAGGCGGCATGACGGCATTGATATCTCCGCGATGACAGGCACGACGGTGCAGGCGGCGGACAGCGGCAAAGTGGTTTACAGTGATAACAAGATGAGGGGTTATGGCAACCTCATCATCATCGAGCATCAGGATCATTTCTTTACCATCTATGCCCACAACGAGGAGAATCTGGTGAAGGAAGAGGTGCTTGTCAAGCAGGGCGACGCCATTGCCAAGGTCGGCAAGACGGGAAGTGCCACAGGGCCGCACCTCCATTTTGAGATCCGCAAGGGGAGTGAACCCCTAGATCCGACGCGGTTTCTGCCCTAGAGATGGAATAGTCATGCAGGAAAAAGATGACATCTTCGGCAAAGAAGAAGAGCGGGACTCCTTCGGAGATACCACTCTCGATTCCCTGAGCTTGTACTTGCACGATATAAGGGCGGCCAAGCTCCTCACCCCCGAGGAGGAACAAGCGCTGGCCCGGCAGTCAGCAAAGGGGGACGAGGCGGCGCGCAAGAGGATGATCGAGTCTAATCTCCGCTTGGTGGTCAAGGTGGCCAAGCGGTATATGGGGCAGGGCCTTTCCCTCTTGGACTTGATCGAAGAAGGGAATATCGGGCTCATTAAGGCGGTGGAGAGATTTAAGCCGGAAAAGGGGTGCCGCTTTTCCACCTATGCCGTCCTCTGGATTAGGCAGTCTATCGAGCGAGGCCTGGTAAGCCATAGCAGGACCGTGCGGCTTCCCGCCCATGTGGTTGGCGATTTGAAAAGAATGGTTCGGATCACGCGCACGTTAACGCAGCGGTTGGGACGGGAACCCTTGATCGAGGAGCTGGCAAAGGAGATGGGTGTGGAAGCCGAGTATATGCATCGTTTGATGATGGCGGTGCGCAAGGCTATTTCCCTCGAGGCCCCCCTGGACGAAGACGAGCGATATCATCTGGCTGATATCCTCTCGGAAGAAGAACGGCCCGGTCCCTTTTCCATCACCGAACATATCGAGCTCGTTAAGCTTGTTACCTCCTGGCTGGAACTGCTCTCCCCTCCGGAAAAGGCAGTCATCAAGCTCCGTTTCGGCCTGCGCGATGGCGAGCCCAAGACCCTGGAGGCGATCGGTGAGATGTTCGGAGTCACCAGGGAGCGCATTAGACAGATCGAGGTCAAAGCCCTCAAGCGCCTGCGCAAGGTAATGGAGCAGAGGGATCTGATACTGCTGGAAGATGTAATACCCTGACATGCGGTTGCGTCCCGCCCATGGTGGAATCGAATCATTCCTAGACCGTCTTCCCGTCCTTGACACCGGCTCTTGATGGTGATAAAAATTGAGTATCGAGTGCCCTCGTAGCTCAGGTGGATAGAGCACAGGATTCCTAATCCTGGTGCCGCGTGTTCGAATCACGCCGGGGGCGCCAAGCAGCTTATCGTCTTCCTGCGTCGCTCTCGCCTTGAGTTCAATTTTAGTTGCGAGAGGGTTCAAGGTTCCAAGGGGTCAGGGGTTTTACAAACAAGATTTAAATGGTTTTCACTCGACCACTTTGTCGTTATACGACATCCCATCAATCAAAATATCCGAATGGTAGGGGGGAACCCTCGAATCCTGCCGCTAGCGGCATCCCGTTTCAGTAAATCTATATTGCGGGATGGGATTGACCCCAAAGCTATCGTCGTTCGGCGATAGCTTACTTTTCACACTGTGTTTTGAAGGTATTACGAGATGGATCTGGAGACGAACTGAGGCGAGCGCGTTGCCGTGGAAATCGCATCCTTCAGCACCTCGCGCTTTATGGTAAACTCCTTTTGTGCCACGACGGTCATCACATCGTCGTATTCATTATGTTCTATAACAAAATCTTTAAGCAGTTTCAACTCGTGCCAGTCAAATGTATCTCGGCAGCGGATCAAAATCCGCTTCATGGATTCGCTGTTCAATTGATAAAAGGAGATCAAGGGGGTTTCTCCTTCTGCTGATACCTCAAGGGTATTGGGATCTGCGTTTTTAACCTCGTCTTGAATGGCCTTGATAAAATAGTTCAGCTTTTTCTCGGGGATCGCTCCGTCGTGCTCCGTCCTGAACTGTTTCTTTATGGCCTCGGTCTGTACGCGTACCTTACCCTGTGTTATCTCCAGCCTGCCATCTATAACCTCATACTCGCAGGGATCATCTATCGTGTTGCGCCACCGTTTGATCACAAATCGCTGTTTGCCGTTGAAGGCCTCAAAATAAGAAACCTTGAGGGGCTCTGCATACGGCTTGTCGCTTATGGCAGGGGTAACAGGGGTCAGCTCCTCGATTCGATGGTTTTTGTGCCTTTGCTCAAAGGCCTTCCTATCGTTGCCTTCCTGCTCCTTGATTTCCCCTTCCTGCCATTCATAGTGAGTGCAGAAATCCCATTCCGTCATATGGATGACTTTGTTGCAGTCGATGCAATGGATCAACGTTCCCATCATTTATTCCTCTGCTCTTTTGCAAATATATCAACCAGTTTTGCATCAAATTGAGAACCGGCATTTTTCTTTAGTTCGGCGAGCGCTGTGTGCTTGCTCAGGGCTCTTTTATCGGGTCTATCCGTGGTCAGAGCATCATAGTGGTCGGCGATAGCGATGGTGCGGGCAAAGAGGGGTATCTGATCCCCCTTCAAACCTTCGGGAAAGCCCGTACCATCCATCCTTTCATGGTGGTATTTTATGCCATTGATCACCTCGGAGCTGAGCTTCAAAGGTGCTACCATCTTTGCCCCCTTGAGGGGGTGATCGCGTCGCTCAATCCGCTCCTTCTCATCTGACGAGCCGTTCTTAACGGTCATCCCTACGTTGCCGATATCATGGAGGTAGGCGCTGGTCTGAAGGTCCCTGGTATCAGCTTGGGAGAGCTTGAGCCCCTCGGCCATTAAGGTGACGTAATAATTGACCCTGTCCGAATGGCCTTTCATAGACGGCTCATTGCCTTCCAGCGTGGTGGTCAGTACCTTGACAAATTCCAGATAGCCTTCGCTCTTGGCAGGATGGTAAAACTCGTCCAATTTATTGAGGAATTGGGATATGTGTTTATACATCTTGACGGGAGATTTGCTTTCCTTCTCCACTGCCATTAAAAATTCCTTGACCCTGAGGCTCATCTCCCTTCTTTCGAGGCACCGTTTGACGGTGGAGAGGATATCCGAGACATTAAAGGGCTTCAGTATGTAGTCAAAGACGTTGTATTTTATGGCCTCTACCGCCGATTTTAAGGTTCCATAGCCGGTAATGATGACGACCTCGATGGTCGGGTCGTAATCCTTAATCAGCTTGAGCACTTCTTCTCCGGACATAACCGGCATCTTGAGGTCCAAGGTGACCACGTCGATGTTCGTATTTTTGATGATCTGGAGGGCCTCTCTGCCGTCTTCGGATGCGTAGATATTAAAAGAGGGCTTCAGGATCATCCCGAGGGATTCACGCGGTCCCAGCTCGTCATCGACAATCAAAACGTTCGCTCGTCTTTCTTGATCCATATGCTATACCTCACAGCAAGTTTTGTGCCGAAATACTAGGAGGGAATATATGGCATTTGCCCCCTTTGAACAATGCCACGTATGACCGCTATTTTAAACGATCTGTAAGCACAATGCAAGAGAAAAATACGATTATACACAGGCAAAAACAAGAATTTTCTGAAAAAAAGTGACAAAAAAGGGCAGCCATGTAAACAAAAAAGGGCACTTTGTGGATAAAACAGCCTTATTTGTTGATGAGCCAGGTTATCTTGTGGATGCCTGAGATACTGATGTGGAGGCAAAAAGCGGCACGGGCTGGTCAAAAAGGGTACCCTTGCTGATAGCTAACTGACTTATTTTCCTAGTGAAATCAACTAGTTTTGTCAGTATTGTTCCCTATGCAAACTTTTTTCGCTTGTCTTAACCGGCAACAAGAGATGGCTAACTGTGTCGTGCTCTTTAGCTTTAACAGGGGATGTTGATGAAGAAGGTGGTGCCCTTTTTTGGCATGCTCTCCACCTCTATGATACCATGATGATCCTCTACAATCTGGTGGGAAATTGCCAACCCTAAGCCAGACCCCTTTTCCTTGGTGGTAAAAAAGGGGTCAAAGATGCTTTCTAATATCTTCTTGGGAATGCCCTTGCCGGTGTCCGCGATCTCCACCTGGACGTACTCCGAGCCGTTCTTCCGGATATCCCTGCTGGTAATCGATATCCTTCCGTGGGCCTTGACGGCCTCGATGGCATTGAGCAAGATATTGAGAAGGACCTGCTTCATCTGATCCACATCGAGCTTTGCCCGGGGAGTCTCTCGGAGATTCGTCTCAAGGGCGATATCCCGCTTACCTGCCTCCACCTGGATGAGGGGGATTATCTCTGCTATGACCTGATTGATGTCTACCCTCCTGAACGCGGGCTTTTTCGGCTTAGCGAAATCAAGGAGATCACTCACTAATTTAGTGATTCTTTCCAGTTCGGAGGTTGTCAACTTTAAAAAATTGCCACGGAATTCCTTGTCCTTGTACCGTTCAGGCACCAGATCGAGGAATGTCTTGATGGTTACCAGGGGGTTTCTGATCTCGTGGGCCAAGGTTGCTGTCAGAGAGCCCAGGGAGGAGAGCCGATCGGTTCGGCGCATCAGCTGCTGGGTCCTCTGCATCTCGTGGTAGAGACGGGCGTTCTCCAGCGCAATCGATGCCTGCGTGGCAAAGTGTGTCAGGAGATCGAGATCCTCATGTGAGTACATATCGCCGCTGCGTTTGTTGCCGAGATTGATGAGCCCTATGAGTTGGTCTCGTGTCATCAAAGGGATGCACACCTCCGATTCCATGGACTCCAATCTCTTTACGACAAGTCTGATGTCCGGATCGTCCATGGATCGCTCCAAGACTTCACACACCACAGGCTGCCTTTCTCCTTCCAACCACTCTATAAATGGGTCCTGCTGAGGTAATTCTTTGACCTTGGACCGCTGCAGATTTTGGTATGCACGCAACGTGTAGGCCCTTTTCTCTTTGTCCAGAAGAAAGAAGGAGACCTTTTCTGCGCCCAGGTCTTTGACCAAGATATTTCCGGCCTTTTTAAAGAGCTCTTTTTCATCCAAGAAGGAAACTATTATCTCGATCAGCTCGCGTAATGTCTTTTTATATTCAAATTTCGATTTAAAAAGCCTCTTTTCTATATACTCTTCTATCTCAGGCGTAACTTTCAGAAAGACTAGACTAGATAGTAAGAGCGTACAAAAGGTCAAGAAAGAAAAGAAGTAGTTTATCTGACTGAAGAAGAACTTTTGAGCAAGTATGCTAACAATCATGCACGGCAACAATACGAAGAATGAAAGATAGGCATAAACCATGCCCTTCTTGATTACGATACTTACATCCATAAGTTGGTGTTTCACAATGGCGTACGATATTATCAGAGGATAAAATGCAACAAGATAATAGCCAAAGGGATAGACGTTAATGTTAAATACGG
>Ga0299915_10000358_pt1 | contig 35627 bp, 35 predicted proteins | sample RVTome_13_FD_200263 | JGI IMG/M metagenome (GOLD analysis project Ga0299915, IMG submission 200263) | Soil microbial communities from uranium-contaminated site in the Upper Colorado River Basin, Wyoming, United States - RVT92D227 (version 2) ...
ATCTTCTGTCTCAAAATGTACTCTAAGTCTCTCCCTTTCCACCAGCTTAATGTAGGGGACTAAATTTTTAACTGCTTCGAGTTTTGATTTCAATCCCTTTTTATCTATGCCTTCGCCTATGCCAAGTGGTCCTAGCTCCTTAATCTTGTTGACAAAATCATTAACAACTTCGGCGAAACGGGTTCCTTCAGCGGAAGACATAAATTCGATCCTTAGCCTTTCTGGGTTCAGCCCTATGTGTTCCATTATCTTTCTACACAGAAGTACCATATGCAGTGCGTGGTAATTTCCCTGAGTAGTATAATTACATTCATTTAAACGGCAACCACCAATAAACACCCCGTCTGCTCCATTTGAAAAGGCTCTGAGAACAAATTCCAGGTCGACTCTGCCGGTGCACATAACGCGGATAAGCCTCATTTCAGTTGTATATTGTAGTCTGGAAACTCCAGCCAAATCAGCAGCGCCGTATACTCACCAATGGCATACAAAGCCCAGTATTCTTGGTTTAAACTCGGCTACTGTACTCATTTTATCTCCCTTTTAAATCGGTAATCCCTGCCTTTTCACTAGTGGACTTCAACAAGGGCTGGAATCTCCTCAGTGGCCGGAAGCGCCGCATCAATCTGACTTAAGAGCTCTTCATCGGTGTAGTGCTTTAGTGAAATAGCTCTTGTCGGGCACTTCGAATTACAAAGGCCGTCTCCCTTGCAAAGGACAGGATTAACTCTGGCTTTTCTACCTTGTTCTGTCTCCTGGAACTCAATGGCACCATATGTACAAGCTGAGATACATGCCCCACACGAGACACATTTACTCTCATCAACCTCGCAAATAGAACCTGAGGCTGTGAATGTATCACGTGAGAGAAGCGTTAACACCCGGCCAGCAGCTCCATAAGCCTGGCTAATCGTTTCAGATATTAGCTTGGGATAGTGAGCTATCCCACACAGGTAAACGCCGTCAGCGCCGAAGTCAACAGGTCTTAATTTGACATGGGCTTCTTTGAAAAACTCATCCGGTCCCAAAGAGACCCTGAATAATTGAGATAGTTCTTTGGTTCCTGCGGCAGGAATAACAGCGGCAGCTAAGGCGAGCGAATCAGCATCTATAGCCACTTTCTTACCTAAAATAGGGTCTGTTACGGTAACTCGCAGAACAGGCTGGCCGCCCTCTTCAGCAGCTGCAACCTGAGGTTTATCCTCCGGCTCATAGCGGATGAACTTCACCTCTCGGTTTGCCGCTTCCCGATAATAATCCTCACTAAATCCATACGTTCTCATATCCCGAAAGAGGATGTAGATATCCATCTGGTGGTTTATCTCTTTTAGTTTCAGGGCGTTCTTTATAGCCTGGCTACAACATATCCGGGCGCAGTAATTTCTGTCTTCCTGTCTGCAACCCACACATTGAATCATCACCAGACTCCGGGAGTTAATCAGTCTTTCTTCTTTTTTGGCGATTTTCTCCTCCAGTTCCAACTGGGTCATTACCCTATCATCTTGCCCATAGAGGTATTCGGTAGGTTTATATTCCTCAGCACCGGAGGCGATGACGGTTGCTCCATGCTTTATTTCTGTGACCCTTCCTTCGGACTCCACCGTGGTTACGAAATTCCCCACATAACCGGTAGCATCTGTTATAGTAACGTCAGTATATACATGTATTAATGGGTGCTGATAAACTTTGCGTATAAGGTCACGCAAGTATGCTTGAACATCCAGCCCTTCCAGGGTGTAATAAATTCTTCGAGCCATTCCCCCCAGTTCTGTATCCTTTTCCACCAGGTAAACCTCATGTCCCTGGTCGGCTATGGAGAGAGCACAAGTCATGCCGGCTATGCCTCCACCAACCACTAATGCCCTTTTATCGATGGGCAGATCAAATTCCTGCAAGGGCTCCAAATGGCAAGCTCGGGCTACCGACATCCGGATTATATCCTTTGCCTTTTGTGTAGCATCTTCCTTTTCTCGAGAGTGTACCCAGGAGCAATGTTCTCTAATATTAGCCATGTCGTAGTAATATTGATTAATTCCCGCCTCCCGAAGGGTATCCCGGAATAACGGCTCGAGGGTCTTGGGGGTACAGGCGGCGACAATCACCCGGTTGAGCCCCTTTTCCTTTGTTATGTCTGTTATTTGTTTAGCAGAATTAGTAGCACATGAAAATAGCTGTTCCTGAGCGTAAACAACATTGGGTAAGGTTAAGGCATATTCGACTGTGGCAGGAACATCTACCACTCTTCCGATATTAGCTCCGCAATGACACACAAAGACCCCTATCCTGGGCTCCTCTTTGGAGACATCCCTTTCCGGCGGATATATCCTTTCTTTGGTCAGCTTTCCTCGCCGGTAGTCAAGTAGTTCACCACATTGAGAGCCAGCTCCGCTGGCGCTAAAAACCGACTCGGGAATATCCATAGGACCGCGGAAGGCTCCACTTATAAAAACTCCCGGGCGAGAGGTCTCCATGGGATTAACGGGATTTGTTTTACAGAATCCGCGAGAATCGAGCTCGATGCCGAACTTATCAGCCAGACCCTTCACATCAGCGGGAGGATTCAATCCAACGGATAATACCACAAGGTCGAATTCCTCCTCCTTTACTCCATCATCGGTAGTAGAATACTTTATGCTTACATTCTTGGTTTCCGGGTTTTCTTTGTCTAAGGATACGTAGCTTCTTATAAATCGGACTCCGGGGAGTTTCTCTGCCCTTTCGTAGAATCGCTCGAAATCCTTGCCGAATGAGCGGATATCGTTATGGAATATAGTACATTGGGCATCAGGGTAATGGTCTTTTGTTAAAATCACCTGCTTCTGGGTATAAGTGCAGCATACGGCTGAGCAATAGCTGTTACCGCCCGGTATAACTTGTCTGGAGCCTACGCACTGAATCCAGGCTATTTTCTTGGGATGCTTCTTGTCGGAAGCACGCAGTATTTCACCTTCGTACGGTCCGGTGGCGCATAATAGCCGTTCATAGTCCATACTGGTTACCACGTTCTGCATCTTTCCGTAGCCATATTCATCCCTCAGCTTGGGATCAAATGGCTCAAAGCCAGGAGATAGAACTATGGCACCCACTTTTACTTCTACCTTCTCCGGCTTTTGATTGAAATCTATGGCATCATTCTTGCAGACTCCTGTACAAATGGAACATTTCTTTTCTTTAAGGTAAAGGCAGCTTTCATCTATATAAGTGATAAGGGGAATAGCTTGAGCGAAGTATATATGGATGGCTTTATTCTTCGATATTTCTTGATTAAACTGATCAGGGTACGTTACCGGGCAGTATTCTACACAGGTAGTGCAGCCCGTACATTTGTCCTCTATAATGTATCTGGGTTTTCTAGTCAACGTTATTTTGAAGTCACCTGCCCCGCCTGCTACGCTGTCAACTTCAGTATAGGGCAGTACCTCTATATTGGGATGCCGGCCGACCTCGACCAGTTTAGGTGAGAGTATTCACATGGAGCAGTCATTGGTGGGAAAGGTCTTGTCCAGCTGAGCCATATGCCCGCCAATGGCAGGTCCTTTCTCAACCAGGTAAACCTTGTAACCCGCAGTGGCAAGATCAAGGGCGGCCTGAATGCCGCTGATTCCACCACCGACAACCATGACATCTCCAAAGTTGCTCTCTGCAATACTTTTCAGGAGCTGTCCTTCGACTGGTTCCTTTTCCATTTTTCTCCGTCCTTATCTGATTCCTTTGCTTCTTTAAATCGCTTCCTGGATGATCTCTGTGATGTCTTTAATCTCCAGGGATTCACTATCCTTCAGAGCTAACCTGCTATCCTCGAAATTGACGATGCAGTATGGGCAGGCAGTAACCAGCATCTCAGCCCCGATCCCAACAGCTTGTTCTAATCTGAGGTCGGAGAATCTTTCACCCTTTGGGGTGTCCATCCAGATACCGCCGCCTCCACCTCCGCAACAAAGGCTGTCTTGTCGTGAATCAGCCATCTCGATCAGTTCTAAGCCCGGTACTTTCTTAAGAACCTCTCGGGGTTGGTCGTATATGCCGTTGTGCCGACCCAGGTAACATGGGTCATGATAAGTAATTTTTTTGCCATACTCCTTGGTGAGTTCAAGCCTTCCTTCATTAATAAGCTGGAATAAATATTGAGAGATATGAACCACCTCGAAGTTGGCCTTAAATTCGGTATATTCGTTTGTAAACGTGTGGTAGCAATGAGGCGAAGAAACAAGGATTTTCTTCACTCCATTATCGATAAAAGTTTTGATATTTTCCCTGGCTAAGCGTTTGAATAATTTCTCATCGCCCGTCTTGCGGATGCTTTCTCCGCAGCAATTCTCCTTGGAACCCAATATGCCAAAATCTACACCTGCCTTGTTAAGTATATTGGCTGTAGCAGTAGCTACCTTTTTTAACCTGGAGTCATAGCTGGGGTAGCAACCGGGAAAATACAAAATTTCCATCCCCTCGGTGAACGGTTTTACAGACAGACCGTTTGCCCAATCCCCCCTCTTGTCTCTTGGTTCACGCAGGGGGTTGCCTTCAGCAGCCAGGCTTACATTCACGGTGTGGATCGGAGCCGGAGAGATCCCTGCTTCGGAGGCAATCCTGCGAAAAGATACACTAACATCTATCGTTCCTACCCCTCTGGGGCACCGCTGAGGGCATCTTCCGCAGGTAGTACAGCGCCACATATCTGCGCCTTCAATTTCAGGCAAACCGAACGTAGCCTGCCTGACTATGTTGCGCATACTAAAGTTTCTAACCCTGTTCCACGGACAAACAGTGTCACATAGTCCGCATTGATAGCATAATTTGAAGGCTTCTCCACCAGCCTCTTTTATGGCATCTATTGCCTCTTTGAAGGGGGCTACAGTCTCCACTATCTCTTTAATCCTTCTTTCGCCTTAATGTTTTAGCCCTTTTTTGACATCCGGGCAACGGTATCTATTATCTTCTCCAAGCCATATTTATTTACCATTGATTCCAGTCCCAGTTCCATCTCATCCAGCTTCTCTTCTTCTACTTCTTCCTCTTCTCTTTCTTCATAAATCAGGGCATCATTTAAGCACCACTGAACACACATCGGCTCTGATAGCGGCGGATCGCTTTCACACATATCGCATTTTAGAGGGAGACCGGAATCGGGTTCTTTGAAAAGCGTCCTGGATGGGCAGGAGGCCCTGCAGAAGTCACACTCGTCATATTCCTTTCCATCAATCACATATTTGTCTCTGCCGGTACATTCGGCTTTAGTATATTCACCGGCGTATACAGGAAGATATACGTCTTTTAATGGTTCACGAATCAGCCGAATGCGAGACCTCTCTGGATTATTGCTGCTGTATTTTGGCGAAGCATGAAATGCGGAGCAGACTAGCTCACATGCCCGGCAACCATTGCATTTCTCAATATCGATCTTGATTACCTTAACTTTTTTCATTTCTTAGAATCCCTCTTCGTTTTAGGTTTTTGCTGGCCTTTTCCGTTTTCAAAAATCCCTCTTTGTTCAAAGTCTTCGGTAATGTAATCCAAAGCTAATTCGTGCAGGGTCTCTTTAGTAGGGATACCGTCATTATCCCACCCTTTAAATTTGTAATATGCATCTAAAAGCTGAGTTTCGAGTTCGGGAAATCTTTTCTTCCAATGGTCTTCCGGTGGTTTCTCATCAACTCTTCTCAAGCCTCTTCTTACATTAATGGCTCTGATCAGATTTCGGTTCCTTCTATATACTTGCGTGAGACTGGCTTCATCTATATCGATCCCGGTCGCAGAAGAGATAAAAGTCGGTAAATTGTGTATATGATAGGGGGGCTTCAGGGGAAATGACGACAGACCGGCGCATATCCCGGTGGTGTCATCAATGTAGTGCATCATCTCCTGCCAGTCAACAATGTCAACGGACATGTCAACAGTTGGGTAATATGGATTTGAGTTATCTCCGCGTAGTTCCCAGCCCAGAAGATACTTTTTAAACTTTTCATCAGGAACCTGGACCCAATCCTTTACAAACTCTTCTCTCTCCTCCATGGTAGGAAAAGGTGCCTGAGGGAACTGGCCTTCAATCTGGGTGATGTTGGCCTTCTCGCCGGTAGCATACATTAGGAAATAAACCGGATTCAGCATTCCCAGCTTGAGAGGCAACTGTTCATGTTTCTTAATATTATTGTGAGCAAATTCCTCCGCGCCCTTACCGATTTTTTGTGCTGCCCAATGAGTGCCATTGGCCAAAATATCTCCTATACCTTCTCGCCGCACAATTCTATCGAGTAACCAGTAGAATCTTCCCTCGTTATCGGGGGGCATTCCTGGCATGTCCTGGTCAGTCAGAATACCAGCCTCATAAAGCTCGAGGGCGAAGGCCATAACTTGCGGGGTTGAGAATCCGTCCACTCCATACTCCGTGGCACGTTGCGCGATTCTAAATCCAAAATCCAGGTCTGACATGGCCGCCATTGTATAAGTAAGTTTCGAGAAGCATTTCATCATGTAGGTCGAAATCCCCGGGACGGAGATTATAGCCCCGCACTTCATGGGACAGTTATAGCAGCTTATTAGCCGCGTCCGCACATTTAACTGAGTTTCCTTCCATTTTTCCTCGACTTCCTGGGTCCAAAAATCCTTTCTCCGATGGCGGGCATTTCCCCAGGAAAAACTCTCGGTGTGCCACTTCTCATCAACATGTTTCATCTCTTGCGGTGACCCAAGCCCCGCTAAAATAGGCATTACCCCCGGAACTGGTTTTTCTTCTCGGGCACGTATATATTTCAGCACTTCGTTGCAAAGCTCAATAAATTCAGCCGGTCGGGCAAGATTAATATCCTTTGTTCCGCGAACAGCTATTGCTTTTATCCCTTTGTCTCCCATAACGGCGCCTAATCCGAGTCGGCTGGCACTGGACCTGCCCTGCTCGATAGAGGCCATATAGACCCTGTTTTCACCAGCCAGCCCGATAGCTGCCACCTGGGCTTCTGGCTCCTTCAACTCCTGTCGGATAAGTTCTGCAGTTTCATTAGCGCCTTTGCCCTGCAAATGAGAGGCATCACGTATCTCTACCTTGTCATTGTTTATCCATATATAAACCAGCTTTGGAGACTTGCCACGAAAGATTACCTTGTCATAGCCGGCATATTTCAATTCCGGTGCCCAAAATCCCCCCATCATTGAATATCCCATGAGCAAAGTCTGAGGAGAATAGGAGGTAACCATGGTACGGTTAGCACCAGGAGCAGGTGTGCCACATAAAAGACCGGTGCTGAATATAAGCAGATTGTCAGGAGAAAAGGGTTCGGTTTCAGGGGGGACCCTATCCCATAATATCTTGGCGTTAGTACCTAGACCACCGAGATGGAGTTCGGTTAATTTTGGGTCAGTTGCCACCCTTTCAATGTTTCCCCGCGATAGATCAATTTCTAAATTAAACCCTGTCTCTGCGTACCTCATTTTTTACTCCCTCGCGCCTTAGTAATTCTCGCACACTGAGTTGAAGTATTCATTAGCTTTCTCATTGAGCAGATTGTGATATTCATCAAATAAAGCTGCTGCCTGAGGTCGTAACCAGTTCTCGGGGAGCAGCTCCGACGGCAGGTCCGGATCGAAGAAGGGGAATTTCCGGAATTCATGAATTAGCTTGAATCTTTCCACAAAACACTCGCTGGGTTCAATAGTTTCACCGGCTTGTAATCGTTTCAGGTGCCCTTCCAGCTTCGGATGGTATTCAGTCAGGAAATCAGCATATTTCCCATCTATCTTGCCCAGGTCCCAGCAGCGGGAGACGATCTCCCTTGGGGCAGTACTGTCCTGATGCTGGGCACTGAAGATATGAACATATTCCTCAATGTTGAGTCTCTTCAGGAGGTTTTTCACCTCTCTGGTTCGGTCATTGGGTGAAATCCAGGTAGCCTCGCCTAGAGCCCCGTAGCCCATCCAGCCCAACTCAAGGCGCAACCTGTCCCTTGTTTCCCGCATGCGTTCGGGTATGGAGTAGGTAATAATATTCCAGTTGCCATCCCAATGGGATTTATTGCGCCGGAAAATGCGCTGCGCCCCCTCGGTCAGCAGGCTATGCCCCTCGCTGGTCAGCGAATAGTAGCTTTTACGGTTGTTACGCTTTGCCTTCAGGAGACCGGAACGGCACATCCTTGAAACCGCTGACCTGATAGCCTGTTCCGACAGGCCAAAATTGCTCAGCAGTCTGACCAGGCTGCCAATCCCGATCTCACCACCCCTGCGCAGTACGTAATCACCATATAGGGTCAGCATGGCTGCTCTAGGACGAAACATCAGTATGTCTCATGTTCAGTATTGCGTTAATTTAACGCTATAATAATTTTATCATCTACCTATCGCCTTGTCAAATCCCAAAAAGCCCTGTTAATAGGGGACATCCTATTTCGTTCCCGCCTATTTTTATGCTCTCGAGCGATTTTTAAAAATTATTTGAACTTTAGCTAGCCAGCCAGTCTTAAAACTGTTATATTTTAGAGGAACCTGAGGCCCATATTTACGGAGTAAAATGTCAAAAGATAGAAGTCTGGAGTGGGTTGAATATACAAAGGTGAATGCAGAAGTTACTAAATCTAAAGAAAGAGTAGTAGCAGAACTTGGTTTATCAATTAGTATAAACGGAAGGCATTTTACCACAGTGATGATAACGCCTAGGATGGAGAAAGAGTTTATCATCGGGCATCTATTCGGGCAGGGAATTATAGAAAATATTGTCGACGTAAAGTCAATAACAGTGAAAGATAATGCAGCTGAGGTAACTTTGGCCGAGAAAGAGGATAAGGTAAAACAATATCCGGAAATACGTTCTGATTTTAAGGTTAGTAGAGAAGACATATTCGACGGTGTCAATGCGGTACTAAAATCTAAAATATATGCCGAAACCGGAGGTGTACATTCAGCCGGACTGTTTAAACGAGGGGCAGAACCAATTTGCATAGCAGAAGACATCGGAAGGCACAATGCACTGGACAAAGTGATAGGCTACGCATTGGTTAGTAAGACTGATTTTAAAAATACATTTGCGGTCTCAACCGGAAGGATGTTCTCTGACATGGTGTCAAAGATTTGCCGGGCGAATATTCCGATTGTGGCGACAAAGACTGCGGTAACAAAGTTGGGAATCGAAATCGGTGAAAGGTGCGGATTGACGATAATAGGATTTGTAAGGGATGCAGGGATGAAGATCACCACAGATACGGGTGTAAAAATTGCCACTGAGAGAGGAATGAAAATTTACACAAATCCCGAGAGAATACTTTGAATTAGAAAGCCCTCGGTTTCAGTGCTGCTGGACAATCTAGATTGGGTGCCCTGGTTGAGTATCAAAGAGGCACGACTATACGTGAAATACCACGGCAATCGAGATTTCATGGCTAGGTCTTATCGCGCTCGGCGGTAGCTACGATTTATTTTTCTTAGCCTTGGGCCTGGCTTTTTTCGGTTTAGAAGCCCTGGCTTTCATAGGCTTGCTGCAACAAATGATGTCGCAGACACCCACACAGCCGCAGACTTCGTCAACGGTAACTGCAAGTCCACATACCTCGCATGCATAAGTGTCGCCTTCAGCCACTTTCTTCTTTGCTGTAGCTGCTTTTTTCTGCGCCATCTGTTTCCCCCTTTCGAGTAGATGATTAATTACTTTTTGTCTTTTCTGTCGACTCAATATCGGTTGCCCAAATGCGCTATGTGACTAGCCCAGTTTTCTGGTCCAGGCGACGAGTTTATCAAGCAGTGTCTTGGTCAATTCCTTAGTTTTTTCATCAGTCAGTGTGCCGTTCTGGTCAAATTTCTGGTTGGCGAATGTAACTAAGACTTCAGGTTTGTTTATGGGGTGCATGTCCAGGAAAACGAAGACCTGCCGTAGGTGATACTGCGCCCTGGCTCCTCCGAGCATACCGGTGGACGCGCTCATTACGGCAACCGGCTTGCCTTCAAAGGAGTTATCACCAGAAGGTCGGGAAGCCCAATCAATAGCATTCTTGAGCACTCCCGGTATGGAATAGTTGTGTTCAGGAGTCACTATCAGTATGGCATCAGCCGACTTTATCTTTGATTTGAATTCCTTTACTCTCTCCGGCATTGCCGCTTCTAAATCTTGATTGAAGGGAGGGATTCCTTCGAGGTCGAATATTTCTAACGTAGCGTTCTCTGGCACCAATTCCACTGCTGCACGCAATAGCGCTTTATTATAGGAGCCCTTCCGCAGGCTTCCAGCAAAGCCCAGTATGTTTACCGGTTTGTCCATGGTGTCCTTTTTCTTAGTTGGTCTAGCCACGGAGTACATCTTCCGTAGACTGACTGTCTGGTGTAATTATCGCTCAGCACTCATCAAATAGTTATAAAATCGGCCGTCAAGAAGTTACAAATTCATGACATTTTGGGATGCCGGCTGCCTTTATTCACGTGAGCGCCGTAGCCTCAGAGGATTTTTGGTAATTAAAGGTCGGTTTTTCCCTGGCGTTCCAGTTCTAAAAGTACGCGGATTCCGTAATAGAAGCACTCTTTCAGATATATTTCTTCCCAATCACGGAGAGTAACGATGTCGCCCCAGTTGCCGCTGCGAAGTGCTTCGGCGACCTTTTCATGTCTGTTTCGTCGTGATACAGCAGTGCGCTCACTGAAAGCCCTTGTTATGTTGGCACCCTGGGCTTTTACCAGGAAATATCCCTCCAGCGGGCTGGCACCTGCCGCCTCGAATAGCTCTGCCTTCCTTGCCATGAGATACACCTCCTCACATTGCTTATGACCCTACCATATTATATAACGTGTTGCCGCTACGGTGTAATGAGGCGAAGAAGTCTGCATTGTCTAAGAGCTGTTCTATCTTCCGGGTCGTGGTTCCGATAACGGCTGGAAATGGCCTAATCTGATGTAGGACTAAAACTCCAGCTTTTTCTTGCCAAAAGAACGCTCGATGGCGCGGTCTAGCACCTTTCTGACAGGCATGAGGATGGCAACGACTACTGCTATTGAGATAAGGTGAATATATATCGGCTGCTCACCTAATAAGTCCCCGAGATACTTGGACAGAAGGTGCTCGGAACAGCTGAAAATAAAGATGATAAGCGCCACCAATATTGAATATATGGTCCCCTTTTTCACGATAACCGTGATGTCAAATAGCCGATGTTTTATTATGGATATTCCAATTACTGCTCCAGAAATGTCTATGAAAAGCATGCCGGTGGGCAACAACCAAGGATTGTCGATGTTGTAAAGTGCAGCAATTTTCACATTAGCCAGGGAAATCACCAAAAAGCTGATAAGAATATACAAGATGTGACGCCGAGCTATAGGTGAAGATTCCCGCCTATAAGCACGAAACAAGAACCAGCATGATAACCAGACAAAAATGTAGAAAATGACGAGCCAGGATGCGGTGCCAATAAGAGATGTAGAGGTGGGACGGAAAAGGTTTCCCCAGCTATAATTGTAAACTCCTTCGTACCCGCCTCCAGGGCTGGAAACAATAAAAATGAAGCCTATTATGCAATAGACCCAGATAAAGATTGTCGATTTCTTCCTCGGCTGGTTGAGGTAGCTACAGGTAAAGTGGTAGATAAGGGCGGGGAGAAAAACGCAAGGTGAACCTATGATATAACCATAAATCGGTAGTTCGTTAACGAAGCTGTTTCTGATCATTGTCAAGAATACACCGAAGTCCCATATGGCTAGAATAATGAGAAAGCCGGCGAAAAGGTAGTGATATTTCTTCCTCCCCCGTGACAGGACAAGAAAAGTCACAAAACCATTTATGAGAAAGCCGAGGAACGATGTAATGGCACTGACCAAAACAGTGATGGAAGGCATTGGACTCTGCTATCTAGATTCTACTTTAAACCTATCGGTTATTTGAGCCTGGATTTCCTACACCGAATGCCGATTGCCATGTTAAGCCTCTGATTGCGGAATGTCAATACCTCGTATGGCAAGGAGTGTGAGCCGCAATATTTCAGCGCTACTTTAGCCTGGCGACTGTTTTTTGACACTTCTGTTAGCAGACGAGGAGGGGCTGTTCACCGATTTTGGCCAGCTTTTCTGCCAGCCGCTTTTTATGCTCGAGATTAGCCCGCCGTTCAATCATGATTCTCTGTGCCTGTGGTGAGCCGGCACCGTGCATGGATTCGACCAGTGCGGTACCGCAAGTCGTTGCCTCAAGAAGGCGGATCAGCCGCATTCTGGTCTCAGTAGGCACATCGGCAACACCTTTCATGTACTTTTCCACGTATTTACCGACCCTTGGGTCTTTCCAGTCCATCTCCGAGGGCGCGGTGGCTAATATGCCGCCGGCGATATCCTGAGCCAGCCTGGCGATTTCGTAGACGTGGCGGGTAACGTTTAGTTTGGTAACATTAGCCAGCAGGGGGTCAGCCATATATGAGCCGGCAGGTAAAGCATAACCCTGGCAGGAACAGGCTATGGAGCAGCAGTAAAGGGTCTCCGTCAGGTGAACCATCTCCACCAGCTTGTCCCTGATGTGTGAAGCCCGGTCGGTTCCCTGTGCCTGTGCCAGCGCGTAGCTGGCACCGATGACGGTATCGGCCAGGCCGGTCTTGCAGCCACCGTAGTTCTGACGGTGAGCGGTGGCAAATCTCTCCACTAACTCATAAACGAACTCGTATTCCCCGCACATGAAAACGTGTTCCCAGGGAATGAAAGCCTTGTCGAAGATAATCAGTGCCTCGCCGCCGATAATGCCATAGTCCACATTTCCCTGGTCGAGAAAGCAGTTGCACTTTCGCGTATCGTTGGTCTGCCTTCCGAAGATGTGTATTACTCCGGGTGCATCAACAGGCACGTAGAAGCAGACGGCGTAGTCGGCATCCTCCGCTTTCATGGCAGCCGTAGGCATCACCAGGTGACCATGCGAATTAACGGCTCCGGAAATGTGTGCTTTGGCACCGCTGACCACGATGCCGTCCTTTTTCTTTTCTACCACGTGCACGTAGAGGTCAGGGTCTTTCTGCCGGCTTGGTGACAGGCGGCGGTCACCTTTCACATCGGTCATAGCCCCTGAAATCATAAGGTCTTTTGATTGCACTTCCTTAAGCAAATTGACCAACCGTTTGTGATAATCAGTGCCCATTTTCTGGTCGATTTCATAGGTTATGGAATAGACCGAATTGAGTCCATCGTGACCGACGCATCGCTGGAAGCAGCTGCCTGTCTGCTGGCCGAGGGCGCGCATCATCTTGACCTTCTTCACCAGGTCATCGTGGCTGTGATGTATGTGCGTGAAGCGGTTGATTTTTTCACCTGTAAGATGTGAAGTAGTCGATAACAACTCCTCGAATTCCGGTGCCATTGCCATATCATAAGTTAGCGCTGCGGCATTCACGTGAGGCACGAAGTTAGGATGGTCAACCACGCTCTCAATCTTCTCACCCAGATAGTAGACCTCAGGCTTTAGCCTTCTTAGGCTTTCCCGATATTGCTTTCCTGTCATCATACTCATGTGTCACCTCCAAAAGCTTATACTTAGTCACGTTTTTCGTTGAGTCGATATTCAATATCATACTACATCCATATGTACCTGCGCTAAGAGGCATCATACTTTTTTATTCTCCCTCCCCTGGTGGGAGGGAGTTAGAGGGAGGGGGATTGTCTCAGGTTTCACCCTCACCCTAACCCTCTCCCATCGAGGGAGAGGGAATAAGGGTCAAGGCTTTCCTAAGCCAGAACTAAAGGTAGCTAATTACTGGACAAGTACACCCTCTTGTAAAAGCAGACTGAATACCGATACAATGTGGCATTAAGATATTGAAGGGAAGAGCCATGGAAATATATCGTGATGCCGCACAACCGATAGATGTTAGAGCCAAGGACCTGGTTTCCAGGATGACGCTGGATGAGAAGATAGCGCAAATTGGCGGTATCTGGAGTTACCGGCTGTTGGAAGCCGGGGGATTCTCTCCGAAAAAAGCAGAAGAGCTAATCAAAAACGGCATTGGCCAGATATGCAGACCTGCAGTAGCTACCGGATTCTCTCCTAAAGACATGGCAGAGCTATTGAATGGTATCCAGAAGTTTCTGGCGGAAAATACTAGGCTGGGCATACCGGCACTGGTTCATGAGGAGTGTCTGAACGGCTTTATGGCCAAAAATTCCGACATCTTTCCTCAAATCATCGGTATGGCCAGCACCTGGGAGCCGGAACTGGTGGATAAGATGACCCGGGTAACAAGGGCACTGATGATGGCTGTAGGCGTGCGCCATGGGCTTTCGCCTGTTTTAGACGTAGCCAGAGACCCGAGATGGGGAAGAGTCGAAGAGACCTACGGTGAGGACCCTTACCTCGTCGCCATCATGGGAACGGCATTTGTAAAAGGACTGCAGGGCGAGGACATAAAGCAAGGCATCGTAGCTACCTTAAAACACTTCGTTGGTTACGGCAAATCGGAGGGTGGGCTTAACTGGGCGCCTGCCGATATACCGGCCAGGATGCTCAGGGAAGTCTATCTATATCCGTTTAAGAAAGCCATTAAAGAGGGTGGGGCATTATCCGTGATGAACGCCTACCATGAAATAGACGGCATTCCCTGCGGTGCTTCTACAGAACTGCTTACGGATATACTGCGTAAAGAATGGGGATTCGAGGGGGTTGTTGTTGCCGACTATTATGCTGTTGACAATTTGCAATGCTATCACCGGGTGGCTCCCGATAAGGCAAATGCGGCCAGGCTGGCTCTGACAGCCGGCATCGATATCGAGCTTCCCGAGCATGACTGCTATGCTCAGCCTTTAAGAGACCAAATTGAAAAAGGCCTGGTGTCAGAGGAATTGATTGACCGGGCTGTTTTCAGAATAGTGAGACTTAAGCTCATGCTGGGTCTATTTGAAAATCCTTACGTTAAGGCGGAAGAGGCGGCAAAGGTCTTCGCTCGCCCGGAGCACCGTAAACTTGCCCTCGAAGCTGCCCGGAAATCAATAGTCCTGCTGAAAAACAAGGACAACGTACTGCCGCTGAATAAGAATATTAAGACCATCGCTGTTATAGGTCCGAATGCTGATAGCCAAAGGAATCTACTGGGTGACTATACTTATCCTGCCCATATCGAGATAACAATAATGGCGGCTGAGGCAGCAGGCGCTCAACCGCCGGTTCCGGATGAGCGTGCAGACCACGTTACTGTACCTGTGGTCACCATACTGGAGGGGATTAAGGCCAGAGTCGGTAAGGACACAACTATATTGTATGCGGCCGGGTGTGAGTATAATAGCGCTTCCAAAGACGGCTTCCCTGAAGCAGTCAAAGCTGCACAGAAAGCTGACGTAGCCATACTGGTAGTGGGAGGGAGGTCGGGTCTGATACCTGATTGTACTTGTGGGGAAATGAGAGACAGCGCCGAACTCCGTCTTCCGGGTGTTCAGGATGACCTGGTTAGAGCTATTTATGAAACGGGGACTCCCGTGGTGCTTATTCTGGTGGATGGCAGGCCGCTGGCTCTGGGGTGGATTGTGGAAAAGATACCGGCTATTATCGAGGCCTGGCTCCCCGGAGAGGAAGGCGGCAACGCCGTTGCCGATGTTCTTTTTGGCGACTATAACCCCGGAGGCAAGCTTCCTATATCCTTCCCGGCGAAGGTAGGCCAGATACCGGTGTATTATGGACATAAGCCGTCAGGCAGCAGGTCTCAGTTCTGGGGGGATTACGTTGATGTAAGCACCAGCCCGGCTTTTGAATTCGGCTACGGTCTCAGCTATACCACATTTAAGTTTAGCAACCTGCGCATAGAGCCAAATCGAGTTTCACTAAACGGCAAAGCCTCTATACTTGTCGACGTGGAGAATACCGGAAACAGGGCTGGTGAAGAGGTAGTCCAGCTTTACATAAATGACGTGGTTGCCAGCATTAGCAGACCGGTAAAAGAACTGAAAGGTTTCAAGCGAGTTGCACTGGAGCCTGCTGAAATCAAGACGGTGGCATTCGAATTGCCGGCAGAAGCTCTCGGCTTCTATGACAAGGATATTAAGTTTACCGTCGAGCCCGGCGTTTTCAAAATAATGGTAGGGTGCTCTTCCAAAGACATCGCGCTGGAAGGCGAGTTAGAAGTAATAGCCTGAGCGGACTTCGCTTGAAGTCAAGGGCTGGATTCTTCCCTCAGAATGACATTGGGACATGCTATACTCTCAAAGAGAACTTGATTTGGAAAGCTGGTTGTCGTAGACTACTTTCGGTATGCACAATCCTTCTAAGATCGGAGGCTAAGTAATAACAAGTATGCGAGCTAGAATTAAAAACTCAGATGAGATTCCTGTAGCTACGAAGGACAGTAAATTCAGTCTTTTTAACGCTATCGGCAATACTCCACTGGTGGAACTGAGGAATCTAAACGGTAATCCGAGAATAAAAATTCTGGGGAAACTGGAAGGCAATAATCCGGGAGGTTCGGTCAAGGACCGGCCCGCCTACTATATGATAATCAAGGCTGAGGAATCAGGAAAGCTCACCAAAGACAAGACGATTGTTGAGCCGACCTCAGGAAACATGGGGATTGCGCTGGCTATGATAGGGGCTGCCAAGGGATACCATGTTAAGCTGTATATGCCCGAGTGTGTCAGCACGGAGAGACAGCGTACTCTGGCGGCGCTGGGTGCCGAAGTTGTCCTCACCCCCGCAGGAGAAGGCACTGATGGCGCTATCATGGGGGCACGGCAGCTCGCCAGCGAAGACCCCGAAGGGTGCTACATGCCAAATCAATTCGATAACGAAAGCAATGTTTTGGCTCATTACGAGACAACCGGTCCTGAGCTCTTTTCTCAGACTAAAGGGGAAGTCGATGTATTCGTCTCCGGGATGGGGACTACAGGAACATTGATGGGAACCGGGAAATACCTCAAAGAGAAAAAGCCGGGCGTGAGAATAGTCGGCGTGGAGCCTACAGTGGGGCACACGATACAGGGACTTAAGAATATGACTGAATCCATAGTCCCTAAAATCTACCATCCGGACAGGTTTGACGAAAAGGTCGTTGTTGAAGACGACGAAGCATTTGAAACAACGCGGCTGCTGGCGGTCAAAGAAGGGCTCTTCGTGGGAATGTCGAGCGGAGCCGCAGTAGCCGGTGCCTTACGCATAGCCAAAAAACTGAACTCAGGCACGATTGTGGCAATATTGCCTGACCGGGGAGACCGCTATCTGAGCACAACGTTGTTCCGGTCATTCTGCGCCAAATGTCCCCCTTAAATCACCGTAGCGAGGCTATTTAGCGCAGCGACGTTTACTTAAGCTGCTCTCGAGAAAAGTCGAGTATTCGTCGTGCCACTATAAGCATGTTAATCTGACCGGTGCCTTCGAAGATATCGTTTATCTTGGCGTCGCGCATCCACTTCTCCAGTAGATACTTTCTTGAGTAGCCCAGCGGACCCATAACCTCAACCGCCTTCTGAGTTATTTTGGTGACGGCAAGCCCGGCTTTCGCTTTGGCCATTGACGCCTCGAGGTTATTAGGCAGAAACTGGCCCATCATCCATAATGCCCGCAAAGTCAGCAGTTTAGCCGCCTTGTAATTGGCTTCCATATCCATAACGTCCCGCTCTAAAGTGCTGAGCTTCTGCCGTGGCAAGCCATAGCGTATTTCTATGCCTTCCTTCTCCAGCGTTTCCTTGACGAAATCCAGTGCAGCCCGCCCCACGCCCAAAGCCATGGCAGCCACAATGGGTCGCGTGGCATCGAAGGTAGCCATGGCTTTTTTAAAGCCGGCGGTTCCTGTCTTATCTATTTTCCTAACTTCGGGACTGCCTAATATGTTTTCAAAGGGAATACGACAATTATCGAAGACTATGGTAGCCGTATCGCTGGCCCTGATTCCCAGTTTTTTCTCCAGCTTCTCCACTTTTGCCCCCGGAGTTCCAGCCGGCACCACAAATGACTTCATACCGGCACGTCCTGCTGATTTGTCCACGGTGGCCCAGACAACCACCAGACCGCCGGGTATCTCCATGGCTCTCTTCCCCCAGGTTATGAATATTTTCTCGCCGTTGAGCACCCATTCGTCGCCATCGCGTACTGCGGTTGTGGTTATAGCAGAGGTGTCCGAGCCGCAGCCGGTTTCCGTCATCGCCATGGCACCCCATTTCGGCCCGCCCTCGTTGTAGTTGCCCAGAAAACGTTGTATCTGTTCTTGTGTCCCGGTGGCGAAGATAGCTGCACCTCCCAAACCCGGAGTCGGGACACACAGATAAAAGCCGACATCGCCCCAGCAGGCCTCCTCCACTATTAGAGCCGCGCTCAAATCTAAACCCAATAAATTGATTTCTGTTCTTCTTTCCCACAGCTTGTCAATTATTTCCTGCGGGCTCTCATGCTCATGTTCATCATAGTAGCGGCTTATAGGGCGAAATAGTTCTTCGGCAATTTTGTGTGCTGTTGCAACTGTCTCTTTTTGTTCCTGCGTAGGTTCAAAATCTATCATTACCTCGTGCCTCCTTCTATACGATAGCCATGCCATCAAAAGTGGCAAAGCCTCGACCGTTCCTGAGCCACAGTTCGACCGGGTGGTCGCGAACATAACCGTGTCCACCTAGTACCTGCACAGCGCGGTCGGTCACCATCAAAACCATGTCGTCAGCATACATTTTTACTACTGAAGCTTCCTTGCACTCCGCTTCATTTCGGTCCAATTTCCAGGCAGCCTCCCAGACCATTAGCCTGGTGGCATCTATCTCAATTGCCATCTCCGCCAGCATGAAGGCGATAGCCTGCCGGGCTGCAATCGGCTCACCGAAGGCAACACGCTCCTTGGCGTAGTCCCTTGAATACTCGAAGGAGGCTCTGGCTACTCCCACGGCCATTGCCGAGAGCGCCACCTGTGAGCGGTTCATAATATGCACAAAATCACAGCCCTTTTTGCCGCCCAACCGGTTCTCCTCAGGCACACGGCAGTTCTTCAGGCTGAGCTCGTAGGTGGCTAGAGCCTTTATTCCCATGTTCTTTTCCCGTTCGACCACTTCCAGCCCCTTTGTGCCCTTTTCGATGATGAAGCCCTGGGTGCTGCCTTTTTCAGCCGCATAGACCAGTAAGAGGTCGGCGTCGGCAGCCAGAGGTACATAGCATTTCTCACCGTTAAGCACGTAGCTATCGCCGTCAGGTCGGGCAGAGGTTGAAAGAGAGTAGGGGTCGAAACCGAAGCGTGGCTCGATGAGGGCGGCGGTGGCGGTTCTGTACTTCTCGCCGCTGAAAGCCGGCAGGTATTTCTTCTTCTGCTCTTCGGTGCCCATCTCGAGAATAGGATAAACCACCAGAGCGGGACAGAGGATGTGCATAGCCATCGAAAGGTCGCCCCAAGCCAGTTCCTCAGCGATGAGACTGCCGGTGATTGCCGAGTGCTCGCCGCCAAGTCCTCCGTACTTCTCAGGTATGCTGGTGGAGACTAGCCCCAGATTCCAGGCGGTATTGATTACGGAAGCCGGAATCTCACCACTTTCATCGCACTCCCTGTAGACCTTCCTCATCTCGTCGTTGGCAAACTGGTTCACCATCTTCACAATCATTTGCTGTTCTTCAGTCGGACTAAATGAGATCATATCTCACCCCTTTCAGAATATACGTAGTTTCATGCCTCCCCAAGTAGAAATGTAACACCGCAATATCCTTCCGTCAAGGATAAAAATACTTGCGAGGAATTGCCGGTAGATTGATTTAATTATATCAGTATTTCGGATGAGACAATACTTTGCTTAACTCATCTGCTTTTGTTATTATCTCCAGACATGCAAATTAAGCTGACTTTTCTGGGCGCGGCTCAGAGCGTTACCGGCTCATGCTACCTCGTTGAGGCTGGCAATGTCAGGTTCCTGGTGGACTGTGGTCTTTATCAGGAGAGGGAGTTCAGAGGGCGAAACTGGGAACCGTTTCCCATTCCACCTGCAACTCTGGATTGTGTCCTTCTGACCCATGCTCACCTCGACCATAGCGGGCTTCTGCCCAAGCTGGTCCGTGAAGGCTTTCACGGTTCGATTCATTGTACGGCTGCCACTGCTGAAATTGCAGAAATCATGCTACTCGATTCAGCAGATATCCAGCAGGAAGATGCAGAGTTTAAGAAAAAGAGACACCAGAAAGCGAGGAGGAAAGGTCCTTATCCGGAGACGCCATTGTACACAGTAGATGATGCTCGAGCTTCTTTTCCTTTGTTCTCGCCTGTAGAATACAAAAAACCCGTCACTATAGCTAAAGGTATCGAAGCCACCTTCTATGATGCGGGTCATGTGCTGGGCTCAGCCATGATAATGGTCAGGATACGGCAAAACGGAGAGTACAGGACGATTCTCTTCTCCGGAGATATCGGTCGTCGGGGTAAGCCTATACTCCGTGACCCGACCTTTTTTGAAGAAGCAGACTATGTTCTTGTTGAATCTACTTATGGTGATAGATTGCTTGAGCCAATAGAAGATTCTGCCGCCAAACTGGCGCGTGCCATAAATGCGACTGTGAAATCAGGCGGGAACGTAGTTATTCCCAGCTTTGCTCTGGAGCGGTCTCAGGAGATGTTGTACTATCTCAACGAGTTCCTTATCGAAGACCGCATACCTCACCTGATGGTGTTCATTGACAGTCCTATGGCGGTGAGTATTACTGACGTGTTCGAGCACTATCCCGAGCTTTTCGATGAGGAAATGGTCGAGCTTATGCGCCAGAAAAAGTCACCCTTTGATTTCCGTGGCTTAAGTCTGGTAAGAACAGCTGAGGAGTCGAAGGCGATCAACAGGATAAAGGGGACAGTTATTATAATTGCCGGCTCGGGCATGTGCACCGGAGGCAGGATAAAACACCATCTGGTAACTAATATCTCGAGGAAGGAGAGCACGATACTCTTCGTCGGCTATCAGGCAGTGGGGACTTTGGGCAGGGAAATAGTTGACGGTGCTAAAAAGGTCAGGATACTGGGACAGCATTATCCGGTTAGAGCCCGAGTGGTACAGATAGACGGCTTCTCGGCACATGCCGACAGAGACGGGCTTTTCAAATGGCTATCGAGCCTGCGCAAGTCACCCAGACGCCTCTTCGTAACTCATGGCGAATCAGACGTATCACAGCATTTTGCGGCTTTAGTCAAAGACAAAAAAGGATGGAAGGTGACTGTTCCTGAATACCGGCAGGAGTTTCTACTCGATTAGAGGTTTACTCAGTTTTGTAGGAGCTACAGCTCTTCTGCCGACGATTTTTTGCTTCACATACCATTGCTGGACTGTGTTAACCACTTCATCAGGCGTATCGCAAACTCTGAGCAAGTCAAAATCCTCATGAGAGACGAATCCTTTAGCTAAGGTTTGGTTGTGCAGCCATTCTAGAAATCCCTTCCAGTATTTGCTATCGAACAGCACCACCGGAAACGGTTTTATCTTTTGTGTCTGCATCAGTGTCAGTACCTCGGTTAACTCGTCGAGCGTGCCTAAGCCGCCGGGCATCAAGATGAAAGCAGTGGCATATTTCACCAGCATGACCTTGCGCACAAAAAAGTGGTGAAATATTATTGATTTGGTGGTGTAAGCATTGCAAAGCTGCTCCTCCGGCAGCTCGATATTCAGCCCGATTGAGGCGACACCGGCTTCGAAGCCGCCTTTGTTGGCTGCCTCCATGACACCAGGTCCGCCACCGCTTATAATCGAAAAACCCAGCTCACCCAGCCGGCGGGCTATCTCCTCTGTCTTGGCAAAAAGTTCATCGTCTGGCTTAAGTCGAGACGAGCCGTATATAGTCACTGCCGGCTCTATGCCCGCGAGCTCGTCAAACCCTTCCACCAGCTCCCCGATTATCCGGAACATCCGCCATGACTCCTCTTTAGCTAGTTGATTTATTTCATATTCTGCCATATCTTCCTCCGCTTCAAACAGATATTACCACACTGAGCGCAAAAACTGCCAGCAAGCAACCGACCTGCCTTGACACAAGCCGACAGGAAAATTTACACTATTGACACTTTACAGGGTTTAGTTGTTATGATTTGTCCGGCTTGTAAAAATGAAATGCTCGTTGTTGAATATGACAACATTGAGCTCGACTATTGCAATAACTGCTATGGTGTATGGTTCGATTCTACAGAGCTGGAGCTGCTGTTGAAATCCATGAGCCTGGATAGCCAAAACCTGCTGCTCAACGGTATACTGGATGCGCCGGAAGCTATGTCACAGGAGAAAAAGCGGAAGTGTCCTATTTGCACTAGGAAAATGAAGAAGACAACCATCGGTGAACCCTCTGGAGTGCTCGTCGATGTTTGCCCGCGGGGAAACGGGCTGTGGTTCGATGGTGGTGAGGTGGCTCAGTTGCTAAAGCATCTGAGCAGGAAACAGCCGGCAGGGCAGGGCTCTCAGCAACAAGTAATAAGTTTCCTGGGGGAAGTATTTAAGGCTCAGGCTAAGGTTCTCAAATAAGGGTACAGATAACACAAAATAAATAGGGAGGTTTGCCATGATAGCAGTGTGGATTATCGTCGGAATAATAGTCATTCTCATTTTTGTCTTCATCGGCATCTACAACGGCCTGGTCAGGCTGCGAAACCAGGTGAAGAACGCCTGGGCGCAAATAGACGTGCAGCTGAAAAGGCGGCATGACCTTATTCCCAATCTCGTGGAAACGGTCAAAGGCTACATGAAGCATGAGCGAGGGACAATGGAGGCGGTAACGAAAGCCCGTACTCTCGCCCAGAAGGTAGCATCTGCCGGACCGGGCGAGCGAGCCAAGGCAGAGGGTGAACTAAGCTCGGCTCTGTCCCGGCTGTTTGCCGTGGCTGAGAACTACCCCGACCTCAAAGCCAGCCAGAACTTCATGGCTCTACAGGAGGAGCTCACCTCGACCGAAAACAAGATAAGCTTCTCCCGCCAGTTCTACAACGATTCAGTCATGACATATAACAATAAGACACAGATGTTTCCCTCGAACGTGGTAGCTAACATGGCTGGCTTCAAGCCGGGCGAGTTCTTCGAGGTCACCGTAGCTGCAGAGAAAGAAGCGCCGAAAGTCAGTTTTACTTAGTTAGAAGAGGAATAATCCTGAAATCCGATTCCTGAGCAATGACGTTTGGGATTTGGTGCTTAGGATTTTGTGCTTGTTTTAATGTGGGAACAAATCAGGTCTAATCAAATCAAGTCAGCGATGCTCGTGGTTTGGATGGGAGTAGTGCTGCTTCTGCTCGGCTATTTCCTGGGAATGTACTTCTTCGATAACGGCATAGCCGGCTTGATATTCGCTCTGGTGATATGGTTAATCATGAGCCTGGTTGCCTATTTTCAAGGGGATAGCATATTGCTGGCGGTGTCAAGAGCCAGGAAAATTGACCGAGATGACCTTCCCCGCGTTTATAATATAGTCGAGGAGATGAAAATCGCCTCGGGTCTGGAAGCAATGCCATCTATATACGTTGTCGACGACCCGGCATTGAACGCTTTCGCCACCGGCCGGGACCCTAAAAAGGCATCCGTGACCGTCACCTCCGGCTTATTGCAGAAACTCAACCGTGATGAGCTGCAGGGCGTTATCGGGCATGAGATGTCACACATAAAGAACCGGGATGTGCTGCTGATGGCAATGTGCAGCGTGCTCCTCGGCACCATCGTTATTCTAGCCTGGTACGCATCGAGAGTCATGATCTTCGGTGGCATGGGCGGAACCAGAAGGAGCTCCTCTTCAGGTGGTGGTGGTGGTTTGGGACAGATTATCATCATCCTGGTGGCGATTGCCTTGATGATACTGGCTCCGATTATGGCTCAGCTTATTTACTTTGCCGTCTCCAGAAGGAGAGAATACCTGGCTGATGCCTCTTCAGCTTTATATACCAGATATCCTGAGGGGCTGGCATCGGCGCTGGAGAAAATAGCCGCCTCGCCGGTGCAGCTAAAATCAGCCAATAAAGCCACGGCGCCGATGTACACCGTCAACCCGTTCCGCAAGCAGGGCATGGCAGCCAGCGACCTGACCAGCACCCATCCGCCTATATCCGACCGGATACGCATACTCCGTTCCATGGGCGGCGCTTCTTTTGCCGACTATGCTCAGGCTTATCGAAAGGTTCGTAATACCAGCCAGGTAATAATCCCGACGGCTGCTACAGCAGCAGTCGGGACCGTGGCTCTGCGAGCACCACAGCCGGGTGCGCCGGAAAAAGTCGAAGAAGTCCAGCGGGTCCGAGAGACCTCGAACTTAATGTGGAATCTCAACGACTATAAAACGATAACCTGCAAGTGTGGTACCAAGCTGAGGCTGCCGCCTCACTTCAAATTGTCTCCGGTCAGATGCCCGCACTGCGGCAGAATGAACCCGGTCGTATAATGAGCAGATCTTAGAACGAACACGGAGGGATAAATGCCATCGGAAAGGACTAGAAAGAAAAAAGTCGAAACAAACATCCGCCAGATGGAGATAGACGATATCAGTGCTGTCTATCACCTGGGAGAGAAGCTTTTCACCAGCGAGGAATACCCCATTCTCTACCGTACCTGGGACCAGTATGAGGTGACCGATTACTTCACCTCTGACCCTGAATATTGCCTGGTTGCCGAGACCGAACCGCACGGTAAAATTGTCGGCTTCATAATAGCCACCACTATCGAGAAGGAGGGCACCGCCTGGAAGAAATACGGATACATAAGCTGGATAGGCGTGGATGAAGCTTTCCACAGGGCTAATCTGGGCTATCGACTTTATAGGAATGTGGAACAGCGACTGCGAAGACACGGCGTCAGGATGATGATAGCCGATACCGATGCTGAGAACGAGCCGGCTATCGCCTTCTTCAAAGCAGTCGGCTTCTCCATGAGCAGCATGCATGTCTGGCTGGCTAAAACTATTCGCCGGCCGAGCAAAGACAACGACAAGCACGAATCATAATTGACAAGAACCATGAAGTCAGCTAGTAGTCATTTGAACATAAGACCTGATAGGCTGAAAAAGCTTCTCAGAGACCTGGTGGATATATACAGTCCTTCAGGCAAAGAAGAGGAAGTCATCGAGTTTGCCGAGCGATACCTCAAGAAGCATGGGCTGGTAGTAAAAAAGCAAGATGTCGACGAGGGCCGCTTTAACCTGTTAGTCTTTCCGGAAGGGAGATATGAGGTAGACCTTTGCTTCGTGGGTCATCTTGACACTGTTACTGCGCACGACCTGGAGGATTTCGGCTTCTATGAGGAAGGTGACAACATCTTTGGTCTGGGGACTGCCGATATGAAAGCAGGCTGTGCCGCCATGATGGAGACATTCGTCACCCTGGCCGGCAGTAAGAAGGCTTTCCCGCCGGTAGGTCTGGCTTTAGTGGTGGGCGAAGAGGAAGACAGCAGCGGTGCCAAAGAGCTGATTCGTGAATACACTTTCCCCTGGGCGGTTATCGGCGAGCCTACCAGCCTGGCGCCCTGTCTGGGGCATTACGGTTATCTGGAAGTGCTTTTGCGTACCGAAGGGAAGAGAGCGCATTCTTCTATGCCGGAGCTGGGACAAAATGCTATTGAAGCCATGCTGAGGCTGCTGCTGCAAGTCACGGAATATGCCGTTTCGGCACCTCACGGGCTGGTCTATAACATCAGAGAGCTTTCAGGCTTTCCCGGCGGCTTCGTCGTGCCCGATACCTGCGAGGCCTGGCTGGACCTGCATCTGCCGCCTAACACCGGGCTCGACGTGCTTAAAAGTGAGCTGGAAAAATTAGTGGAGGCAGCCGGTGCCGACATACCTGACCTGATTACCCGCCTCAAATTCGAAGAGACACATGCCGGCTACCGGATTTCCGAAGAGAGGCCGTTGATAAGCAAGCTGAAGGAGACATACACCAAGATGTCTCTACCCTGGGAACCTCAGGACTTCAGGAGCCACTCCGATGGCAGCGTGCTCTGGGCTGCAGGCGTGGACCCGATTGTGCTGGGTCCCGGCAGGTTGGAAGCGGCTCATACGCCGGAAGAATCGGTCTCCTTCCCGCAGGTAGTGCAGGCAGCCCAGCTGTATCTGAACCTGGCACTGGCCATATAGGCCTATGTCCTGTCATTCTGAGCCCTCCCGATGTAATCGGGACAATCGGGGCGAAGAATCTCGGAGGAGTGAAATGAACATAATAACTAGAGGAGTTAACAAATTCGGCAAACTAATAATAGCCTCCTTCTTCCTTATGGGAATTGGTCTTGTTGCTTTCCTGCTTACTCCACTTTTCTATGGACTCTGGGAAATAGACACAGACATACCGGGAATACTCATTCTGGACATTGGACTTGTGCTTTTCCTTGTAGGGCTGATCCGCCACATAAAACCGGGCAGGGTCAAGTTAGTAGTCTTAATCGTACTGGCTTCACTTCTGAGTCTACCAATCTTGTTTTTGATTGTAAGCCTGATTTACTATCTTATAACGGGCAAACCCTTAGGATAAGCCCTTCGTCCGCTCATTCTGAGCCTGTCGAAGAATGAGATTGCTTGGAGCTCTGTCCTTCGCGATGACCAATGTAGCCCCGACCTTTTAAGGTCGGGGTCACGAGGCTAAAGCCTCGCGGCTACATGCACTTTTTTCTGCCATTGCAAGCCCTTCGTTTCGCGTCATTCTAAGGGGCGCTTCTTTTTTCCGTTATTCTGAGCCATTTCTCCCGCTCATTCTGCCTATTATTCCGCTCATTCTGAGCCTGTCGAAGAATGAGATTGCTTGGAGCTCTGTCCTTCGCGATGACCAATGTAGCCCCGATCTTTTAAGGTCGGGGTCACGAGGCTAAAGCCTCGTGGCTACATGGCTTTCCTTGACCAAGTACCCCAAACCACGTATAATGGAACACACTAGAGGTGGGAGGGTCACCCCCTCCCACCTCTATTATAATAACCGGGTACTGAGAAAAGATGAATAAGAAACGTTCGACGCAACCAAAGGACAGTGACGCAACCACAGAAATCGGACGTCCTCCTGCCGAAATGAGCCAGCGCACTGCTAAGTTTAACGCGCTTAAAGCTGAGGCGCGGCGGCGCAACACGAACCTCGTCACAACCGTTTTCACCTGCACCGCCATTGCCATATTTGTCGCCATTACCATACTGGCGGCAATATATGTGCCTCAGGTAGCCATATATGTGCCTGTTCTTGCCCTGGCGCTGGCATTGGCTTTACAGAAATACACCGCCAGCTTCTTCGCCTTCTTCGTCATCACCTTTTCCAAAATCTACGATTTGGGAGACAGAATCCGCATCGGCAACACGAAGGGCGATGTGCGACATATAGGGCTGCTTCACACTACACTAGAAGAGGTTGGTGAGGACGAGAAGCTGGGTGGTGAGCTCACCGGCAGGCTGCTGTACGTGCCCAACCTGATAATACTCGACCAGCCGGTACTGAACTATTCCAAAGACTACTCGACCGGCTTCGAGGCTATCTCCTCCGACTACATGTTCGACGAGGTACGCATACCCTTGACCACCGACAGCAACGTGGAGAAGGCGAGCCATCTTCTGGAGAAAATACTCAAGAGTCAGGACAAGGTCTATGTGAAGCGGGCCGGCGAGGTCTTTCAGAACGGCTATCCCAGGTTTCTTGACGAAGCTATAAGCGGTCCCCGTGTGCTTATTTTTGTTGAGCCGCAGCACATCTGGATTAAAGGTAAGTTCGTTGCCCCGCTGGAGAGCCGCAACGACCTGCGCAGCAGCATACTGCTCCAGTTCATCAAGGAAGCCAAAGCCAGCTCCGATATCAAGCTGGCATGAGCCATCATTGATAAAATAAGTCCAGTTGCGTATAGTTTGACACCCGTCAGTCCGCCATCTATCATGTAACCGAAATGGATATTGCAGGTATTCTACATATTGCAAATATCCTGCATATCCTTGGCACCATTCTAGGTTTTGGTGGGGCAATTGCTTCAGCTGTTGTTATGCTGCGCTTAAGGACCGATGAGCAGCGTCTTCACCGTGGGCGCATTGCCCGGCGCATTTCGCCGGTAACCTGGCTTGGTTACGGCTTTCTAGTTGTCAGCGGCATTGTATTAACCCTTAATTTTGAATTCCAGTACACCATACTATTCGGCGTGAAGCATCTATTGACTGCCGTGCTCCTTGTAGATGCCCTGTTCATACATTTCCGTTACTTCCCACGTTATTTCCGGCAGATAGGAACCCCCGAGTTTGGCAAGACTTACGCTACCATGCGTAATATCGGCGCTCTATCTGTGACCTGCTGGATTGTTATTCTCATAATTTCACTTCATACCATGGCGGCAGACTAGGACCGTTTTACTCGCCGATGGCATTCGTGGTGCCATTGGAAGCCGTAAGTACCTGCCTCCTCTATACGTAGCTGGTGGTGGTTGATAAATAGCTCGATTCGGTATATGATTGTCGTATAGAGGTGCCCAAACTTAGCCGGGTAAAAAATAATAGTTTCAAGGGGAGGGCAGGGTAATGGCAGCCAGTAAAGGAACTCTGCAAATAGGGAGGGATGCCGAAACCGGCAGGTTCATCCCTGTTGCAGTAGCCAGGAGAAGACCTGCTACTGCCGTTGTGGAGACGATAAATCGGCAAGCTAAAACTGAACGCTCGCTGGCCATGTCTTACCTCGATCTGCGTCGGGGAATAGGCGTCATTGGACTTTTACTGCCCTTCGTCATTCCAATAGGCAAGATTCTCTTTGAAGGTCCCGGCCTTGAGGGCTCCATGAGCGCCTATTTCTATACGGTGACGGGGAGAGTCTTTGTGGGCAGCCTGTGCGCTATCGGTGTGTTCCTGCTATCGTACAGATATAAGAAATGGGATATCATCGCCTCCATTATTGCGGGCATTTGTGCCATCTTTGTGGCTATTTTCCCCACTGTCCCCGAAGTGGACCCTACCGCGACACAAAAGGCAATCGGCATAGTGCACGGTGTTTCCGCGGGCTTGTTCTTCCTGGCGCTGGCGTGCATGTCCATCTTCCTGTTTACAAAAACCAATCCCTACCAAGCACTGAAGCCCCGTAAACTGATTGACGATCTATCCATGTTTGTGGTTACCAGAACCAAACCCGGACTACCGCTTAATCCCCGTAAAAAACGGAGGAATATCATCTACAGGGTCTGCGGGTACATGATTTTGGCCTGCATAATCGGCATGGTGATTGTTGGCATACCATCAATTAAGGAACATGTTCAGCAATGTAATCTGGTGTTCTGGCTGGAATCGATCGCCGTATTCGCCTTTGGTGCTTCGTGGCTGATAAAGGGTGAGACAATCCTCAGGGATCGGAAAAGCGACGAGAAATTTGACCAGCGCGTTCAGCAGAGGTTAAGAACTAGCTGAATTCAGGAATAGCTTCTAGTTCCGCGTAGCAGCGGGATCTTCTATTTCATCAAGGAAGCCAAAACCAGCTCCGATATTAAGCTGGCATAGGTCATTGTATTGTGCCCTTCTAGCAGGTGGAAATGTAAATCCTGCGCTGTTTTTACAAGCGCTCGCTATGAGCTATTCACTATTTACTTACTGGTTTTGCTTGGCTCGCCTTTGGCTAATGGTGCTATGTCAGTCCATTGAACAGCATCAGATGTGTAATGAAGGAATCTTTGTATCGCAATGGCAAAACAAGAGTCTTTAGTTAACTGCAGATTGACTTTTAGCTGGAGAATATAATTATCTATCTTTTATCAACCTGGTCGTTTACTCAATTATTTACGCTGTGGTTTAAAAACTCTGGGTAGAGGGAAAAGGAGGGACACACGGACAATCTTTCTATCCTAATCGCCCCAGCTATCTTTTTATTATGGATGGTATTGATGTAGCGTTTCTTGCAGGATTTCCATACAATATCTCTAAGGTGTTCCTTTGGATGTCTGATCGTTTCAGGATGTACGGGGACTTTCGGCGTTTTGCTCATATTAAATGTCTGCTTCAAAGCAAGAGGGTCAGAAAGCAACCAAGCCTCAATCTCATATACTGGGATTAGAATAAGATGGCCAGTGAATCCAACGCCTCTTACACTTTGTTCCAACTGATCTCTCAAATCACCTTCATTGTGAGTATCAAGATCATGTATAACGATAAGATGGCTACATCCTCGCCGCACGAGGATGTGAGACCAAGCCCTACATTTATTTCTCAATTTCCCACACCCATGTGAAATGAATTTGCTGAAGCTAAAGTTGTTCTCTAAAGTCAACTTGCATGTCAACTCATACAGAACATCAACGTCATCGTATTCCTCCGCAATCACCCCAATATTCACACTCGTCACTCTATTCCACCATGCCGCCAGTACTCACCAAGATTCCCCTGTGTTTCCAAATATTCATGAAGTGCTGCAAGTTCTCTCCGAGACATTGACTTCGTAATATGAGACACTTTTGTGCCTTCTTCGGCGACATTTGTAACTTTATAAACATTCTCTGGCTGTACTTCATCAAGGACGAAATCTGAATGCGTTGTGACCACAATCTGTTTTTCTCTTGAATATGTTTTGATTAGCTCAATAATACTTGAGAGGAGACCGTGATGTACGCATACCTCTGGTTCTTCCAGTAACAATACTTTACTTTTTTCCGTGATCAAATAGAAGAGCAGCGTGATCGTCTTAAATGTGCCTTCGGAGAGTTGATTGGGAGAAAGATCGTTTTTCCCAATACGGAATCGTGGAATCACCAAGCTCTTCTCTCGTTTCCGTTGTATGACACCTCCTCCGGATCTAACAGAGTATTCTATAGAAGAAGTGAGTATTTCATCAAAGTCTATATTGTCAACTAGACCAAGTCCCTTAGGTCCTATTATCTCGAAAAATTGTGCATAGCTTGGGTTATCTTGAGACTTATAACTGCTGTAGAGATCAGCCAATAATTTAGTGTGTCCGCGTAGCCCAATACCTCTGCTGCTCTTTCCTTCTTTTTCTATTTCGAAAGAGACTGGACAATTTGCTGGATTCGTAAACTGAGACGCGCCGTAATAGCTCATTTCTGATAGAGCTTCTGCGGTCTGCGCAAGAGGCATTCGTACGGAGGCTGGAATCAATCTTAATGACCTTTCTATATCGAGAGGATACCTTCTAAGCCGACTTAATCGAATAAAACGTTCATCGGCTTCTGGCAGCCTAGATAGTTCACGTGCCAACCACAGGGGAAGTCTGAGCCTTTTGCTATTGCCAGTAAAGTCCTTCGCATACCATTGTTGACTTGATGAAGACACGACATCTCTGTTGTTCTCATCCGTAAAAATATCAACTACCGCGTATAATGTCATTTTATTGTCGCCTATATCGAACCAGACATTTAGCTCGGATTGCCTAGTTTGCTCTTCATCAAGACGGTGGTATTGATACTCTTCTGCAAGCTTTCGAAGGAGAAGCATGGCATTCAGGATATTTGTTTTACCACTGGAGTTAGGACCTATCAGGATAGATAGATTCGGATGTAGCTCAAAGGATGTGTCCAAACATGATCTATAGTTTTGAATTCTAATTTTTCGTATCATTGGGCAATGGCCTTATCAAAGATAAATTGGAATTACATATACTTTCACTATTATACCATTATCTCTCTGTACGATTATATCATTATGTGTCTGTACGATATCAACAAGAAACCATAACATCGGCTACGTATCTGGAATTTCACACCTCGATCGTGCCGCCAACGGCCGGAAGAACAACATCAATCCCACTTCCACTTAAGTTCTCCGAGTAAAACTCGGGGTGCTCGCTGTGGACGGGGATGAGGACTTCGGGTTTTATGCCTCGGGCGACCTCGAGCAGGTCGGGACCGCAGGCATGGCCGGAGGCATGTAAGCCCTTCTCCGCCTCGGGTATTTCCCAATCGATTTTTTCAAACTTGCCATCTTCAGAATACGTTTTTATCTCTACAGGAAGGCCGCACTTGCTAAACCCAAAATGGTCAAGCCATCTGTGCAGGCGACGAAAGTCGATCTCCTGCTCCTCATCGTGAGGCTCGCTGGAGCTGAACACATACAGGCTGCCCGGCCTGGGACGGAGGCTGGGCAGTTCGTTTATGTCCCAGAAGCTGAAACAGAGTATAAATTTGTCTTCAGCCGAACGGACATCTTCAGCCAGAATCATCTTGCTGCCGTATTCTTTGCACAGGTTCTGCACCCACTGGTTGGGGCTCTTGCTGGCGATGGTGTCCTGATAGATGACGATGCTGCCCTCCTGAGCGATATCAGGAATTTCCGACTCCAGCAGACGCATGGTTTTTAACAGATAAGCATCCTTGGGCAATATAGCCAGCTTCCTGTTTGTGTCTCTGGCAATCTGTAAGAATGTTAGCAAGCGGCCTACATCCCGGGGAGGGAAGTCGGCGATAACAAGTCCGGCAGCACCTTTAATTGTCTTCAATCCGTTATCGTAAACATCGCGTTCAAATACATTTTTCGTCTTGTCTACATTGGTGCCTTCCAGTATGAGCGCCCTGGGACGTAATTTGCCCGCCTCTTCGATGAACTTTCTGGTAGCTTGTTCACGTTTGCCGTGCAGCCGCAGGTCACCGCTGTAGATAATCCAGCCGGAGCCGGTCTCGATGCCCCAGGCGCAGGCACCGGGTATGGAGTGGTCAACGGGGAAGCAGCGCAGATTGAAGCTGCAGCCGCTGTGACCGGTCAGGGAACAGGGGATAAGCGGTCTTTGACCCGGGGATTTAAGCCAGAACTTGCCAGCCTCTTCGCTTAAGGCTTTCAGCTCGGCATCGGCAAGGCAAAACTGCCGCTGCTGTTTCTCATTAGTGGTAAGCAGCGCCTCCTGCTTCCAGCCACCAGCGGGTTTACCCGGTTCCTTGCGGTCGAAGTAGCACACCTGCTGGTCGAAGTCTGCCTTGCCTGAGTCCTGCACCGCCTTGGCAATAAAGGCTGTAGTTGCAGTCGAATAGACCGGGATGTCATCCCTGAAAAAGGCGATATGCCCGGAATGGTCGAGATGGGCATGGGTCAGCAGCACGCCGTCGACATGGTCGAGTTTACGATAGAAAGGAATATCCCGGAACTGCTCCCAGAGGCCGGGCGGCTCCAGGTCATCCCGATAAAGTCCCTCCAACGGCGGCAGCAAGCCGATTGTCAGCGGGTCGAGCAGCCCGGCGCCGCCGCGGGGCTTCAGGTATTCCTCATAGAATTGCTTGTGCCTCTTGTAGGGGAAGCCGAAGTCGAGAAACAGCTTCCGCTCTCCGTCCTCGAGGAGGATTTTGTTGCCGCCGATTTCCTCGACGCCGCCGTAGAATGTAAGCCGCACTCCGCCCATGGTTGATATAAGTCTAGCGCAGCGGGCGGGCTGAAGGCAAGGAGGATAAACGTGAGATTCTTCGCCCCGATTGCCCCGATTGTATCGGGGGTGGCTCAGAATGACAAGGGCGTGGCGATGACAAAGGAAATTGACAGTTTATCCGAATTGAAGTAGGATAATTGCCGATGAAGAAAGAGTTGATGGATATACTGGCCTGTCCGGTGTGCAAGGGTTCGCTTAAACTTAAAGTAACCGAAGAGAAAGACGGCGAGGTGGTTACCGGCTCGCTGTCTTGCAAGAAGTGTAATTACGACTATCCAATTACTGACAGCATACCTAACCTGCTGCCGCCGGACATCAAGAACACTTAGTAAACCTCACTAGACATTTTGTTTCACCCTCACCCTATCCTCCGACTTTATCGGAGTCCGTATCCCGATAAATCGGGAATCGGACCTCTCCCGTCAAGGGAGAGGGTGCTCCGCTCCTTCTTCGACAAGCTCAGAATGAGTGGAGGAGATAATCACCATACCCCACCAAGATTCTTCGGTCATCCCGATTGCATCGGGATTCCCTCAGAATGACACGAAGTGAAGGGCTCAGAATGAGCGGGAAAGGCTAGTCAGGTCTATAAGTCACGCAGGTTTGCGGAGATTCCCAGACCTCGACGCTCGACAGCGATACTCCCCCGGAGAAACGCCCTTTAAGCTGGTCATAGATTGTCGCCGCTATGTTTTCCGAAGAGGGATTGATTTTGTCGAAAGGCGGCACGTCGTTGAGTGAGACGTGGTCGAATTTGGCGAGAACTTCATTCAGATGACGCTTCAGCTCCACAAAGTCATAAGCCAGACCTGTTTCGTTCAGCTTTGCCGTCTTCAAGCTGACCACTACTTTGAAGCGGTGACCGTGTATATTCTCGCACTTGCCGCCGTAATCTCTAAGATAATGAGCGGCATCGAAATGTCCTTCAACGGATACTTGATACATCTTGCCTCCTCTTCATAATCTTGCGGCTTCAGCCCATTTGCGGACACCGGTCACAGTTCCCAGGTTATCCAATAGCTCCCTGACGGTTTTTTTGTTCACGGGATGAACCAGGTCCGGGGCGATTTCAGCCAGCGGCACCAGCACGAAAGCCCGTTCTGTCAGCCGGGGATGCGGTACGGTAAAGTTCTTATTGTTTATAACCTCATTGCCGTAGAAAAGTATGTCTATGTCGATAGGTCTGGGGGCATTGGGAAAGCTGGGTTTCCTGCCCAGTTCAGCCTCGATTTTCTTGGCTAAACGCAGCAGCTTCTGAGCGCTTAGCTCAGTGGAGACGCGACATACAGCGTTCAGAAAAAGCGGCTGCTCCTTGTAGCCTACAGGCTCAGCCTCATAAATAGAGGAAACCTGCTCCACGACCAGGTAATTCATCAGTAGCTCCAGGGCTCGAGCCAGGTTGTATTTTCTGTCTCCCAGGTTGGAACCAAGGCCAAGGTAGGCAATTGCCACTGTTAGCTCCTCCTCCGGATAATGGCATCGCTCATGCGGGCAATGCGTATCATCTCCTTAACGTCGTGCACCCGTATTATATCGGCGCCTTTGACGGTGCCGATGACGCTGCTGGCTGCCGTGCCCTCCAGGCGCTGCTCCATAGGCAAGTCCAGCACCAGCCCGATCATCGATTTGCGTGAAGTTCCCAGAAGTATGGGTCTGCCCAATACCTTAAGCTCATCCAGCCGGCGCACCAGCTCAAGGTTCTGCTCCAGTGTCTTGCCGAAACCGATGCCCGGGTCGATGATTATATTCTCCCAGGGCACTCCCGCATCCAAAGCCATGTCTATGGACCTTTTCAAATCAGAAAGGACAGCAGGGATGATGTGGCGCCGGGGCTTATCCCGCTGATTGCTCATCAGTATTATGGGCACGCCTCTGTCTGCCGCCAGAGCAGCCAGTCTCGGCTCCTGCTTCAGTCCCCAGATATCATTTATCATCTGTGCTCCGGCATCCAGAGCCCGGCGAGCCACATTGAGCTTGTAGGTGTCAACGCTCAAGGGTACCTTCACCTTGCCTTTCAACCGCTCCAGCACCGGTATCACCCGCCGCAATTCCTCGTCGGCCGATGTCGGAGATGAACCCGGACGTGTAGATTCGCCGCCGACATCGAGCATATCGACGCCTTCGGCGACGAAGCGAAGTGCTTGAGCTACAGCGGCATCGGCACTATCCAGACCGTCGCCGGAGAAAGAGTCGGGAGAGACGTTGATAATGCCCATCACATAGGTTCGCTCTCCCCAGTGGAAGGTGGTTTTACCACAGCGGGTGGTGCCCGGTGAGGCACCACCTCTGGCACGCCGCCATTTTAGCAGCGCAGCTTTAGTCGTCTGGCTCATGGTATTTATTCTACCATGCAAAGCAAGGATATAGTTAGGTGAGTGGGATACATGATAGGCTCAGAATGGACGGAGGTAAGGCAGTACATGTAGCCACGAGGTTTTAACCTCGTGACCCCGACCTTAAAAGGTCGGGGCTACAATT
>Ga0299915_10000359_pt1 | contig 35614 bp, 31 predicted proteins | sample RVTome_13_FD_200263 | JGI IMG/M metagenome (GOLD analysis project Ga0299915, IMG submission 200263) | Soil microbial communities from uranium-contaminated site in the Upper Colorado River Basin, Wyoming, United States - RVT92D227 (version 2) ...
TGCGCCCTGGGCAAGACCCAACCCATCGGCAGCTACAGACACTCTAGAGTGATCAAGAAATTTCATGAGCTGGACGAATCCGTTCCCTTCCGCTCCTACCAGGTTTTCCTTCGGAACCTTCACATCGTTAAAGTAAATATTGGCCGTATCCGAAGCATGAAGCCCCATCTTTCCAAGGATTCGGTCGGCCTTATATCCAGGCCGATCTGTTTCTACAATGAGAATGCTATGGCGGTTTGATTTAGAGGTCTCTTCTGGGTTCGTCAAGCAGTAGACTAAAATGAATTTGGCTTCGGTGCCATTACTGATCATCACCTTATTGCCATTGATCATGTACTCGTCCCCAACCCTTACTGCAGTGGTTTTGGCTGAGGCTGCATCGCTCCCAGCTTCAGGTTCAGTGATTGAAAATCCCATGACCCACTCTCCCCTTGATAGGGGCGACAAATACTTCTTTTTTTGTTCCTCCGTACCAAAGAGTATTAATTCTTTTGCACCGAATGTCGTTTGGGAAAATATTTGCCCCAATCCAGGGTCTACCCTCCAAAATTCCTCATGGATGATCGAATCTTCGAGAGAACCCAATCCAAGTCCTCCATAATCTTTCTTGATATAGACCCCCACGAAACCTAATTGTGCGGCTTTCTTTATGATATCTCTTGGAAACTCCCCCTTGGATTCGCAGTCTTTACCGATGGGCGCGAGTTCTCCTTCGGCAAACTCCCGAGCAGCCAAGCGGATCTGCTTTTGTCGATTGGTCAGTTCAAAGTCCATGGATTCATTCTCCTCACCCCCTCCCTCGCCCTCCCCCCTTGAGGGGGAAGGTTGGGTGGGGGGTATTGCTCAGTATTTCCCTAACAGCTTTCGTGCAATAATAGTTTTCTCAATCTCTTTGGTTCCTTCATAGATTTCAACAATCTTGGAATCCCGATAAAACCGCTCGATATTGTAGTCTCCGATAAACCCATATCCTCCATGGAGTTGGACGGCCTCTTCGGCGACCCTCACTGCTGTTTCTCCAGTGAACCACTTCGCCATGGAGATGAGATGGTTTTCCACTCTCCCGTGGTCAAGAAGCCAGGCTGCCTTCTGGTAGAGATTTCGGCCAGCCTCAATTCGGGTAGCCATTTCTGCAATTTTGAACTGGGTGACCTGGAAAGAGGCGAGCGGCTTTCCAAATTGTTGTCGGGTTCGAACATGCTTGATGGCCTGCTCCATGGCTCCCTGGGCTAAACCGACAGCCTCGGCGGCGACGTGGAGACGGGTGTGATCAAAGAAAGTCATGAATTGATAAAATCCTCTCCCAGGTGTTCCGATGAGATTCTCTTTTGGGACCCTCACATCACTGAAAGAAATCTCGGCTGTATCTGACGCCCGGATACCCAGTTTGTTCTTCAGCTTTGTCGCCTCGAAGCCTTTGCGGTTCGTCTCGACCATGATGACACTAAACCGGTCGTGTCGAGACTTAGCATGTGGTTCTGTAATGCAAAGAACTGGAAAGTAATTGGCAATGGTCCCGCCGGTGATGAACGTCTTTGTTCCATTAATGACATATTCATTTCCGTCCAAAGTGGCACTGGTTTTAATAGAGGAAACATCACTTCCAGCATCCGGCTCGGTAATGGCAGCTCCGGTAAATGCCTTGCCCTGCACCAAAGGAGGCAACCATTTCATTTTCTGTTCCTCATTGCCAAAAAGGAGAACCATTTCAGAGCCAAAAATCCCTGATAAGACGAAATGGGCAATCCCTGGATCAACCCGCCAAAATTCTTCATTGATGAGACAGTGCTCCAGGAATCCTAACCCTGGCCCACCGTATTTTTCGGGGATGAAAACCCCTACGAAACCAAGACTACATGCTTTTTCCCAGAGATGTTTTGGGGATTTCTCCTCGCGATCACACTCCTGTGCTAAATCTGGAAACTCTTTTTCAGCAAATTCCCTTGCTGCCTTGATAATATCTTTTTGCTCATCAGTTAGATCAAAATTCATGAATTTTACCCCTTAACTCTCAAAGTCATTTTTCCCCGGCCAACTCAAAAGTCCATCACTCTGCTTCCTCCAATGTGGATACAATTTTAAGATGAATTCATTGGATTTACAATGAATTTTAAAGTTTTTATAAAGATAGGGAAAATGTAATTTTGATATATTGCCTGATCAGATGACTACCATTGAAGTCCTTTCAGATGATCCCTTGAGGAGGAGATAGAATAGATGGTTTTTAAAACTTCCATTCAATTTTTTCAATGATCATTGCCTGACCATGTCCGTTACCCCCGCATAATACGGCAAGTCCAAGTTTCAATCCACGTACTATACCCTTAGGGCCATATCAAAACCTTCTCTCACAGCCTCGGTTATCTTCCTTGGCTCTTTGGCGTCTCCGATGGTGATCACCTCGGTTCTGTCCTGTTTTACTTCTTTTGCAAGATCATCAACCGATTGAGAACCCACAGCGATGATGACCATATCGGCAGGAATGGATTCCCTTCCCTTTTCTGTATCGACTATTACGGCATTTGCGGTGATCTCGACAAGCTTTGTTTTGGGACGGAGTTCTACACCCATAAGTCTCAGGCTCTTTATCAGAGACCATCGGGTGCTGATTCCTACATTGCCTGCCACTTTCTCCAAAATGTCGATAACGGTTATCTTCCGTCCGATGCGATAGAGGAGTTTTCGAACCCGGTCAAAGTCATCCGCCGAATGGTAGAGTAAAAAGGTGAAAGTTTCGGGGTCCACCACCCCGAGACTTGCCACGAAGAGCGCCGTTTCGCATCCCGTAGCACTCCCTCCAACGATGACAACCTCCTTCCCGATATCCGACACCATTTCGTTAAGGACATCCCACGCACTGACGACGTGTGGTTGAGCGATTCCGGGAACATTAATCTCAATGGGCCTAGCGCCGGAGGCTACCGCTAATACATCGGGTCGTTCCTCTTCAACCATCTTCGAAGTCAAAGTGGTTTTGGACTTTATTTTTACACCAGAGATTTCCATACGATTTTTCAAGCTTTTCACGACATTCAGGAACTCTTTTTTCCCTGGGGAAGCGGCGACCAGATTCACTTGCCCTCCCAAACGCTCCTCTTTCTCGTAGAGGGTCACATCGTGACCTCTCTGTTTCGCAACCAATGCAAACTCCATCCCTGCGGGACCTCCGCCCTCCACAAAGACTCTCTTTTTGATTTTGGCTTCTTTGATTTCCGTGTCAGCTTCCCGGCCCACCCGAGGGTTCAGAGTGCAACAAACGGATGACCCTGAAAGGAGTGAGTCGAAACATCCCTGATTACAGCCGATGCAGTAGACAATCTCATTGAGCCTCCCTTTTTCGACTTTAATCGGGAGTTCCGGGTCAGCAAGGAGTGGTCTTCCCCAACAAATCATGTCTGCAGCACCGGACCGCAACGCCTTCTCTGCTATAAATGGATCTCCTAAGCGGTTAGAGGCGAAGACTGGAACACTTACCTTCTCTTTGATACCACGGGCGAGGTAGAGAAAGGCACCCAGAGGGACGTTGGTAGTAATCTGGGGGACATAGGTTTCATGCCATCCTCCTGTGACGTTGATGCTGTTTACCCCGGTTTTTTCTGCCTCAGTACAGAAGAGAGCAGACTCAATATTAGTATGTCCCCCTTCCATGAAGTCATGACCGGAGACCCTAATACCCATGGCGAAATCCTTCCCGACCATCTGCCTAACTTTTTTTATCACTTCCAGCCCGAAACGCATTCTGTTTTTTATGGGACCGCCATATTCATCTGTTCGGTGGTTTGTAATAGGAGACAGAAATTCACCGATGAGGTAACCACCACCTGCTAAAATCTCAATGTAGTCGAACCCCGCTTCAATGGCCCGTTTTGCCCCCTGGGCATAAGCCTCCTTGACCTCTTCGATGTCATCTCTCGTCATCTCTCGGGGAATCTCACGGGTGAGCTTGCTCGCTATAGCCGAGGGAGCGATGGGTGTGAGCCCTGTATATGAGGATGAGGCGTAACGTCCCATCTGCATGAGCTGGATTCCCAGTTTTATATCCGTAATTCTGTGGAGCTCGTCAATAAACTCGCGAATCGGGGGGATGTATCTGTCGTCAAAGAGTCCCGGCATGAAAGGGGTACTTCCGACCTTATCTATGGCAACGGGGCCGATGATCATGAGACCCACTCCACCCCTCGCCCTCTCCCGGTAGAAAGCTTTGTAGCGATTTGAGAAGGTATAATTGTCGGCATATGCGAGGGCCATTGCAGGCATAACTACTCTGTTTTTTATAGTAAGATGATTAATGGTGATCGGTTCGAAGAGTTTAATGAATTTCACATGCGATCCTTCCGATAGTTATTTTCTGACTGGTTTCCACTTCGGAAGACTTATTTCCGGTGATACATCGTCAAATACAACTTCGAGTTCCATACCGTTTTTTATATCCTTTAAATCGCATTCAACAATAGTGGAAAGCATCCGCGGACCTTCCTTGAGATCTATTAAGGCCGTTACATAAGGTACATCAGGTATGAATGGAAAGGGAACGCCGACCTCATTGATTGCAAAGGCATAGAGTGTTGCTCTGCCTGATGCTTGCACCCATTCGCTATTGTCACTTTGACATTCCGTGCAGTAGAGATAGGGTGGGTGATCGATATGACCACAATCTTTGCATATTTTGAGCAAAAGCTTGTGCTGCTTGGTGCCTTCCCAAAATGGCTTTGACCATTTTGTGGGAACAGGCAATGGTTTCTTAATATCCTCATCGGTGAGTTTGAACTTTTCTTTCAGTGTGTTGACATCCATCTATTTACTCCTTTGTTTTGTATTCATGGTCATCAAAAAACCATCATTATGGAATTTCATTTCCGAGGATTGTAAAATGGACATCGGAATATGCTCCGCCACCACAGTTAAATATGAGGAACTTTACATCCGGAACCTGAGCTTTGCCCGCTTTCCCCTGTAACTGGCGCACAGACTCAACGAACAAGGCAAAACCAACGCCGGTCCCTGTGTGGCCAAAGCTCAATGCCTCTCCATTGGTCGTAGTGGGATATTTTCCACCAGGGCTTGTCTCTCCTGCCTCTACGAGCGCTCCGGACTTGCCCGGTTCACAAACGCCCACAGCATCCATGAAGAGGAGGTCTAAATGTGGGTAAGCCCCATAGAGTTCGAAGATATCCATGTCCTTTGGCCCTAGTCCCGCTTGTTTATATGCGTCATTCGCAGCGGGCATAAAGAATTTGTACATTGTACCCATATCCGCAAAACTCGGCACGGCACTGGTGATAAACCTATGGGAGTAGCGCGATCCATGACCAAGGAGATACACCGGTTTAACACCGGTCTTCTTGGCGATTTGCCGAGCTTTTACTGCGGTTGTCATGACATAGGCGCTTCCTCCGTCACAGAGCACATTACACATTAAGGCGGTGAGGGGGGCTGCGACCATTTTACTCTTTAGCACGTCTTCTATGGTTATTTCCTTCTTATTGAACATAGCATTCGGCTGAAGACAGGCCCACTTGCGGCAAGCTACGCAAACGGCAGCAATCTGTTCGATGGTGGTACCCGAATGTTCCATATACGCGTTGGCCATCATGGCTGCCAGACCGTTATAAGTCATGCCGTAGGGAACTTCCCATTCCGGACTCGATCCTGCATGGGCAAAATACTTGATTTGTTCATTTGCATTAAACTGGGAAAAGCGCTGTGCATGCACTACAAGGACCGTATCCGCTTCACCGGACCCGAGTATTCCTTCTGCAGTCTTTACAATGGAACTGCTTGAGCCTCCACCTGATACCGTAGTCGCATAAATCCTGTTGTTCCTTGCACCTATCGCTTCCGGCAGATGGCCGAAGAACATTTCAGTATTGTACTCGGCACCCATTATGTGCGCGGCAGTCAAAACCGCACCAACATCTTTCATTTCGATTCCTGCATCTTTTACCGCAGTCCTTGCTACAGTATAAGCAATCTCAAACTCGCTTCGCTCCGGAAACATACCGTGGGGCACCTCACCTGTCCCGATGATTGCAAAATCACCTTTACCCATTGGGAACCCTCCTTGCTTGTCAACTGACGTCCGTCTTTAGTGGTGGAATCCGACTCCTTCTAAATGCACCAATACTTTGCCAGCTCAATCGTCCACTCGATTCTGAATTCAATTTTCAAGTAATTGGAGCACTTCAAAATTAAATGACCAATGAGTCATTTTACTAGGATTTAATAAAAAGTCAAGGGAAAATGTATTCAAATTATAATTTTGTAATATATTTAATAAATTCAATAAATTAACACATTTTTAGACTTCAGTGCATTTTTTTCTTGACAAAATGTTGAAAATTTTGTATTAGTGCTGACCAACAAGTCATATGTCATCTTTAAAGTCTAAAACGCTTAAGAAAGAGCATATCATTAATAAAGCTATTGAGTTTTTCTCCAATAATGGCTTTTCGGGCACAAGAATTGATGAAATCACGGACGCTCTCGGTATTGCAAAAGGCACTTTCTATCTGTACTTCAAGAGCAAGAAAGAACTGCTCATAGATTGCATCGGACAATTGACCACCATTGTCGTGCCAAAGGAGGTTTGGGAGGAAATCCGCAAGGAGACCGACTTTGTTGCCAGGCACGAAAAGAGGCTTGTTGCCTTTCTTAAGGCCTTCCCAACTTTTTTTGGCATCCTCAACCTGCTGAAGTCCTGTATTCAGAGTAATGATCCCGTTCTCGTAAAGAAAGCCAGCGATACTTTCAGGATGCTAGTGAACCCCTTGAGAAAAGACCTTCGGTGGGCGATTCGGAATGGAGTAGTGGGGGAGGTTGATGAAGAGGTCGTCAGTTTCATCCTATTCGGAATGGGTGAAAGTGTGGGCTACCTGCTAACGATCGATCCTCGGTACACTCTCGAATATGTGACTAAGATCGTGATGAGCCTTTTCTCAAAAGATGGCCTTCTTCCCCACCCCAAAAAACCTGTTGAATCTGGAGCAGAAGATAGCTGCTGGGATGTAATAGATAGCAAACATCTGAAAACCCAGCTTAGAAACATCCGCCTTGACAGAAAAGATTATGTCTGCGGAGGACTTGGAAACGGAGAATACAGAATTCCTTTGGCGAATTTTGATTCGATGACCCTGGATCAAGAAGGGAACCAAGTCTCAGCCACGCTTTCTGGGAAAAATGGTGAAAAGGTTACGCTGAAAATCGATGGGGACACATCTCTTTCAGGTGAGTCCCAGTTTGGTCAATATTCGATTCAGTTGAAAGATGTAACCTGTATTTCTTTGATCCATGGTGAGGATGCATCCGCCTCAACCCATTCAAATTAGGAGTTTCTGCATATGCAGATGATAACCTTTTAGGAGAAACTGCTATGGGAGAAAAAAGATATGAACATATTCTGTATGAGAAGAAAGAAAGGATAGCAACGATTACCTTTAATCGTCCCAAGGCGCTAAATGCCATCAACATAGAAATGGCAGAGGAATTAAAGGATGCTCTTTCAGATTTCAAGGATGATATAGAGACAAAAGTGGGAATATTGACCGGATCGGGGGAAAAGGCCTTCTGTTCCGGTGGGGATATCAGTATGTTCTCTGAAAAACTAACGGATACAACGGCAGTCTATCAATGGTTGAGGACAGGAGAAGATATTCATCGCTTATTAATGGAAAGGATAGAAAAGCCTATTATTGCTGCCGTGAATGGGTATTGCTTTGCAGGCGGGTTAGAAATGGCTCTGGCATGTGATTTTATAATCGCATCTGATAATGCGTCTTTCGGATTAGCAGAGATTACTATTGGGGTTCTACCAGGATGGGGTGGTATGACCCGACTCCCAAGGGCCATTCCTGTGAGGAAGGCAAAAGAAATGATCTATACAGGGGAACCGATCAGTGCCCAGGAGGCTGAAAAGATCGGTTTAGTGAATAGGGTTGTCCCGAAGTCCCAGTTGAATGAAGTTGTTAACAAAGTAGCGAAGAAATTGGTTAGTAAATCCTCTTTAGCCCTAAGAATGGCAAAGAAGGCTATGAATTACGGATTGGAAGTATCAAGTATGGATGCAGCCCTTTTCTTGGAAAGAGGGGCGACTTGTATCGTGTCGGCAGGAGAAGACTCTCAAGAAGGGATAAAAGCTTTCCTTGAGAAAAGACCTCCTAATTTTAAATGATCAGTTACTTCGATGGAGATAAAAAATGGACTTTGGTTTTACAGAAGAACAGAAATTATTAAGGAACAGCATGCGGGAGTTTGTTAATAAAGAAATAAAGGGGGAGTATGCAAGAGATCTGGATGAGGATCCTTCAAAGATGTTTATCGATGACGCCATGTGGGAGAAGATAAAAGATCTCGGGATATTTTCCGCATCGGTACCGGAAGAATATGGTGGTTTAGGTGGCAGTTTTATGGATGATGTGATTATTGCGGAGGAATTTGCGAGAGGGTCTGTCGCCGTTGCAATGTCCTTTGGAGCGACGACTGGCTTTGGCGCAAGGACCATCCTTTTTAGTGGAAACGAGGAACAGAAGAAATATTTTCTCCCCAAGATAGCCCAAGGGGAAATTAAGTTCTGTATGGCTGTAACAGAACCAGGGGGGGGCACTGATATCTTAGGGGCCCTAAAGACTATTGCCCGCCGGGATGGGGATAATTTTATCGTCAATGGTCAGAAGATATTTATTACAAACGCTCATAAAGCGGACTACCTCTTAACTCTTGTCAAAACCGATGAGACAGCTTCCAAAAAGGCGAAGTCTTTATCTCTCTTCCTCATTTCTGTGAAAGACAACTCAGGCATAGAAATCGTTCCTTTAAAAAAATTTACCATTAAGGGGGCTTCGGCCTGTGAGATTTTTTTTGATAATGCCACGGTGCCTGAAAAAAACATGCTTGGAGAGCTTAATAACGGCTGGTACGAACTGCTTAAAACCCTTAACCATGAAAGAATTATTGTAGCGGCGCTCACAAATGGGATAGGTCAGGCAGCTTTGGAAGATATGGTCGACTATGCAAAGAAAAGAGAGGCATTTGGCAGGCCTATCGGGCAATATCAGGCGATTCAACACAAAATAGCGGATACAGCTCTTGAGCTTGAGCTTGCTAAGCTAATCACATATAAAGCCGCATGGTTGCTGGAAACTGGTAAGCCCTGCCATATGGAAGCAGCGATGGCAAAACTGTTTAGCTCTGAAATGGCATTTAAGGCCTCGGCAAGAGGACTTGATGTTCTTGCGGGTTATGGAGTTACCCTTGATTATGATATGCAGCGATATTTCAGGGATTCCCGACAGTGTACTTTCTCACCCATCTCGAATGAAATGGTAAGGAATTTTATTGCAGAACAATTTGGTCTTCCAAGGTCATACTGAAGATCAAAAAAAGAAGAAGGAGGAAAAATGATATGAAGAAAGGCGGAGGAGAGAAGTCAACGGGAGAAAAAGTAACCTTGAAGAATCTGACGGCCCCACTCAAGACAGGCCCTTTCGAACTGAAGAACAGAATGGTGTTGGCGCCCATGAATGAAACCACCTCCGGCGCCAACGGGGAGGCGACGGAGCAGTGTATTGCGTACTATGGGGCGCGCGCCAAAGGTGGCGCTGCCATGGTGATCACGGGTGCCATCATGGGAACGAGGATGGCCTCCGAATTCGTCTGGGGACGCAATCTCTATTGCTTCCACCAGGGCCATCAGCAGGGATTGTCGTTGCTTGCGGATCGCATCCATTACTTCGGGGCCTTGGCAGCCGCCCAGATGACGATCGGTTTCGGAAGAATGGGCCATTCCCGTGATGAGCACATGCTTGCACCCGCGCCTACGGCAGGACTCCCCTATGAAATCTCCCAGGAATGCGACAGCCATGGCCCTCGGGAGGCTATGCAGAAGAGTGAAAAAGCCCGCACGTTTATCATTGGTCAGATGACGCGGGAGATTACAATCAGCGAAATCCAAAGCGAGCAGAAAGAGTTTGCAAGGAGCTGCCAGATCGCCGCATCGTCAGGCTTTGACTGCATCGAGATCCATGCACCCCACGGCTACATAGAGCATCAATTCCTTTCGCCGCTGACCAACAAACGGACCGATTGGTATGGCGGGGAGTGGCGGAACAGGAAGCGTTTCCTCATGGAAGTCATGGAGCAGATCCGCTACGCCTGCCCGGGCGCTATGGTGGGCGTCCGCATCAGCGCCGAAGAACACGTGGAAGGAGGTCTAACGAGGGAAGAGATGATAGATGTGGCCCTTGACCTCGAAGCGCGGGGGGCCGACTATATCAGTCTTTCAGACGGCGGCGGATACGAGGATGCAGCCCATCTCGTCGGCACGGAAGGCGTGGCAGAACATATTCCAGGTGCCGGTGCGGACTTCAAGAAGGCGCTTAAAATCCCGGTGTTCGTCGCCTCTCAACATGATCCGGTCAAAGCCGATGCCAACATCGGGGCGGGAAAATTCGACGTTTCCGCTCTCGGGCGCCAGCTTTTCATCGATCCGGATTACCCGAACAAGGTGATGGAGGGGCGCATCGGCGACATCAAACGGTGCACGAGATGTAATACCTGTCTCGTCCGGTGTCTTTCCGGGCTTCCGCCCGCCTGTCCCTTCAACCCGAACCTCGGTAGGGAGTATGGCCTCGACGAGTATAGAATCGGTCCGCGCCAGAAACACGAAGCAATCATGCCGAAGGCGGTAACGAATGCCCCGATGCCGGCCCTTGAGCGGCCCTGGTGGAAAAAGGAGATCCCCCTCATAGAGAAGGCGATCAGGCCCTTCCGGGGTCCCGGTCCGCAAAGATAGACACTTTCTCAGAGGATTCCTCGCTCCTGACTATTGGGGCGGGGCCCTGTACGATGAGGGCAGATTCTATCCTGTCGATTAGTTGATCTTGAGAGGAGGAAATCGTGACCATGGAGTTCAATAAAGATGATTTCTTTAAAATTGATCCTGAAGCCCACCTGGTCGGAGATAGTCAGCCTTTCGAGTATTTCCCGGGCACCAGGCAGTGGTGGTACTCTATCCGCGCCATCTCGCGGCCCATGAACCAGGGAATGCCAAAATCGTACATGGACGATCTTGAGCCCCATGAGATGAAGAAGGATCCAAGCCCGGCTTCATTGCTTGCAGCCATGGACAAGTACGGTGTCGATATTGCCTGCCTCCTGCCCGAATCGATGATGGATACCACGGGTTATACGGGCCGCTTCTGCAGTAATGGGGAAATGGCAAAGGTGGTTGAGTCAAACCCAGACCGTTTTCTGTATCAGCCCAATCTCTCACCCATCAAACATAAGGGTGTCAAGAACACAATATGGGAGCTTGAATACTGGGTGAAGGAAAAGGGCGCAAAGATCTTTAAATACTATCCTCCGGAAGATACCTGCATCAATGACCCTGATCTCTGGCCTTTCTATAAGAAGGCTGAAGAACTGGGAATTGTACTCGATATTCATACGGGCTTCGGCTGGTGCGCTCCCGGAAAATTCAGCAACGGTCTTCCCATGTACCTGGATGACGTGGCCCGTGACTTTCCGGAATTGAAAATTGTCGCCTTTCATATGGGATATCCATACTGCGACGACCTCAACATGGTTGCCATGGCCCACAAAAACGTATACATCTGCATCAGCCTCGTAGTCACCTGGTCCCTTTCTTCCCCTTACAAGTTTGCAAAGATGTTCGGCGAGGCCATGAGATGGGTTGGCCCCGAGAAAATTATCTGGGGCTCTGATGATCCTTCGCTTCATTTTCAGACTGCATTCGCAGTCCGGGGTTTCAAGGACTTCAAGATACCTGTGGAGTTGCAGGAAAAGTATGGATACCTGGAAGTCACCGACGAAGACAAACGGAAGATTTTTGGCTTAAACCTCGCAGGGCTTCTCGGCATCGACACGAGTAAGAGAAGGGTTAAGGGATTGTAACGGTTCATGCCTCCTGGAAGACATCATTCAGTTAGGGTCACGATGCCCGTTTCGTCAGTCGGTAACGTCCTTCGGCTTTTGGACGTAACCGTATGATGTAGCCGATACGGGCTTCGTTGCCATCGGACGATTGACGAGGAGCAAGGAAGAATAGAGAGAAACATACCATGTACACTTTAGGTGATATACCACGAAAAGGACATGCGCTACACCGTAACAGAACAGCCATGGTTTTCGAAGACACTTGCATCACTTATGGCTTACTGGAGGATCGCGTCAATCGTCTCGCTAACGCCCTCATAGGCCTTGGTCTACAAAAAGGTGGCCGTGTGACCATATTGGCCGAGAACACATACAAGTACATGGAAGTCTATTTCGGTGCAGCCAAGGCAGGATTAAGCGTCACGCCCCTTAATTTCAGGCTCTCCGACAAAGAGCTCACTTACATAGTAAATGATTGCGAGGCAACCGTTTTCTTCGTAGGGGATGGGTTGGAAGAACGCGGACAAACCTTGTTGAAGAGCCTGAAGGGTATCGAGCACTTTGTATTCCTAAACAGAAGAGGCGACGGGATCGCCTATTATGAAGAACTCCTGGAATCCGCCTCCAATTCCGATCCTCTGATAGATGTGGATGAGAGCGAGATGGCGATCCTCATGTACACTGGGGGTACCACAGGTCTTCCAAAAGGGGTGATGCTTTCTCACAGGAACCTCATGACTGCTCACTTCGGGCTTGCCCTCGGTAACTCCTTCACACGGAAAGATTGCGTTTGCTTCTCTCTCCCCATGTTCCATGTATCATTGTGGCCCGTCCTCTGTCACCTCATGGTGGGTGGAAAATCAGTGATCCTCCGTCGTCCTGACCCTGGGGAGATACTCAAGGCCATCCAGGTGGAGAAGTGTACGCATCTCCTTCTTGTGCCTACTGTGCTGACCTGGCTTGTGGACGACCCTCGAACCAGCCAGGCCGACCTCGCCAGTCTCCGGCTTATTACTTATGCGGGTAGTCCAATGCCAATCGATGTCCTGAGAAAGTGTATCGATCGATTCGGTCCTATCTTGTCCCAAGGCTATGGATTGACCGAAGCAGCTCCGCTCGTGTCGATCCATTTCAAAGAAGATCACATTCTTGAGGGTCCGAGAAGCCGCCTCCTGTCCAGTGTGGGTAAGGTAGGCATATTCGTAGAGGCCAAGGTGGTGGACGATGAGGATCGGACTCTCCTCCCTAGTGAGGTGGGTGAGATCTGTATACGCGGGAAAAATGTCATGATGGGTTATTGGAAAAATCCTGACCTTACCGCAAAGACGTTGCGCGGTGGGTGGCTCCACACGGGCGATGTGGGAATGATCGATGACGAAGGCTTCATCTTTCTCATGGACCGGAAGGCGGATATGATCATCACCGGTGGCGAAAACGTCTATCCAGCAGAGACCGAAGATGTCCTTTATTCCCACCCGACCGTTCGGGAATGCGCCGTAGTTGCAGCCCCGGACAAGAAGTGGGGGGAGCGGGTACAGGCTGTGGTTGTACTCAAAGACGGCTGTGCCGCCACCAAGGATGAGCTTATAAAACACTGCAAGGATAGACTCGCGGGATACAAATGTCCAAAAAGCATAGACTTCTGGAACGAGCTGCCTAAGACTTCGGTCGGCAAAATTCTGCGGCGAGAGGTAAAGAAGCACTACTGGAATCAATAGTAAATAAAAGAAAGGAGAAATTATCATGAGTTCTGATGGAAAAGCGGCTTTATCCGAAAAGGCGAGTTTTGAGGTTCCGCCACCACCGATTCCGGCAAAGGACATCAAGGAGACGATCAGCACAGAGGTTGTAGTCGTGGGTTGCGGCATTGCTGGTTTGGCGGCCTCACTCTCTGCGAAGCAGGCCGGCGCCAAAACGATCGTGCTGGAAAAGCTCCCCAGCTATAACTTCCGAGGTGGCTGGAATGCTGCCTTTAACAGCCGGCTGCAGAAGAAAGTGGGGATTGATATCGACAAGGAAGAAGTAATCGCAGCGATTATGGAAAGCGGCGCATACCATAGGGACCAGCGGGTAGTCAGAAAATGGGCTTATAACGCAGACCAGGTCATGGAATGGCTGATAGACATGGCGGAAGCGGACGGTCAACCTGTAGTCCTGGACCCTGTCCAGAGAGACTGGTTCTTCCGGCACTATCCTATGTCTCATCTCTTTGTCTCGCGCGATAAGGGTAATTCTTCTCTCCAGATGAATCTCGCACAGCTGCTGTACAAGAACGGTCAGGCGGCTGGCGTCGACTATCGTTTCGACACGCCGGCAGTGCAGCTCATTCGCGAAGGTAAAGGTAGGGTCACGGGCGTAATTGCGAAGAATGAGAAGGGAGACTACCTGCAGTTCAATGCCAAGAAAGCCGTCATCCTCTGCAGCGGTGATTACGGCAGCAATAGAGAGATGGTAGAAAAATATTGCGCCTGGCGGGCAGCGGCCATGTTTGACATCTCCCAGGCGTATGCCGACGCTACAGTCATCGCTACCGGGGCCAAAGACGGCAGGGCGAATACCGGCGACGGACATCAGATGGGCATGTGGATCGGTGCGGCTATCGATGATCCACCCCACTGTCCCATGTTCTTTGACCGCTCAAATGCCGGTGCCCCGCCGGACAAGATAACGAAAAAAGGGCAAATACTCATGAGGTATTTTTTGGATATTCCCCGTCAACCGTTCCTCACGGTAAATATTAACGGAGAAAGATTCATGAATGAAGACATCCCCTGGAATTTTGAGTCCAATCAGTATATGACTCAGCCGGGATATGTAGGATGGAAAGTATGGGACAGCAAGTATGAACTGGAATGGCCGCGATTCAAGTCAGTGGCCTGTAAGAGCCTTGGGGCACCAATGTACCGGCATAAACCCGACTATGTACAAAAGGGCATTGAGTGGGGCGCTATCCTGACGGCGGAGACCCTGGATGAGCTGGCGAAGAAAATGGAGGTGCCTGCCGATACCTTCAAGGCCACGGTAGCAAGGTACAATGCGATGACGCGTAACGGCAAGGATCTCGACTTCGGCAAGCACCCGGAGCGGATGACAACAGTAGATTATCCAACGTTCTATGCGTGTAAATGCAGCGGACAATACCTGGTCATACTAGGCGGTCTGCAAATAAATCCCGACCTTCAGGTACTGGATACGGAAAGAAAGCCAATTCCAGGACTGTACGCTGCCGGCAATGTTTCCGGGTCATTCTGGGGTGAGGAGTACCCGATAGCCGCTGTACCGGGAGCTTCCCACAGCCGCGCATGGACGTTCGGTCGTCTGGCAGGGTTAGCTGCTGTAGCAGATAAGGTACAGCGCTAAGATGCAGCTGGATGAGGTGAGTTGCTCAAAGCATCCATAAAAAGATCCTTAGATAAGGAGGTGAAGAAGCATTTTTGGAAGGATAAAGTCCGAAGTATCTCCTAGTGCCTGAGAGGTGTGAAGATGGAGCCAGGTTGGTTTTTGGATTGTTCTATTATGTAACAGAATAGAAGGAGTTCGTAGAAGAAGCAATCGTTCTATATTATTTATATTTCAAGGAAAGGAGGCCCAAAATGTTAAAAAAACAATTATTAATTTTATTGGTGTCTTTGCTTATTGGTGGATTCATCTTCATGGGCACTGCGATACACGCAGTAGCCGCAACAAAGACGTTAAAGATTGGCGCCATTTATTCATTAACTGGTCTCGGGTCCGAAATAGAAACCATCTGCAGGAACGGTTCCGAGTTAGCTAAAGATTGGATCAATGAGAAGGGCGGGATAACCATCAAGGGGGAGAAGTATCTGATCGACCTGATTGTTGAGGACCAGAAAGGAGTTGTCGATGGAGCGGTAGCGGCAGCCACTAAATTGGTTGAACGGAACCAGGTGAAGTTTGTTATTGGTCAGATTGTGCCTGACGTGGTCATAGCGGCAGCTTCAGTCACCGAGCCGGCGAAGGTACTCCGTTCCCTCGCTTGGGGAGGCGGCATACCAGCCGTGATGAACCCAGATACCCCTTACACCTTCAGACCCGTCCTTTCTGGCGCTGAGGTGATCCCAGTCAATTACGATTATCTGATCGATACCTACCCGAATGTAAAAACGGTCGCTCTGATAAATCCAGACGAACCTGGTGGGCAGTTTTTCATGATGCGATCAAAGCAGGAGGCTGAAAAACGTGGCCTCAAGGTGGTAGCTGCCGAGTTCCACGATCCACAAGAACAACAGGATTTCTATCCAGTATTGACCAAGTTATTAGCCGCCAAGCCAGATGCCTTGGATGTTGGCACAGGGTTTCCGATACCTGGATCACTAAAACTTAAACAGGCGCGTGAGCTAGGCTTCAAGGGTCCGGTTTTCAGCCCGTCCCCGGTGGAGCTCTATACGATTTTAGATATCGCAGGCAAGGATTTTGCCTATGATTATTTTAACGGCTCTATGGACATCAAGAGTCCTGACGTACCGCCTATGATCAAAGAGATTCAAAAAAGGTGGGAGGCTAAATTTAAGTCACGATTCATGTTCGAATCTTTCCAGGGGTGGGATGCCCTTTGGTGTCTGGTGCAGGCTATTGAGGCAGCCCAGAGTTTTGATCCCACCGTGGTGAAGACAACCTGGGAGAAGATGAAGAGCATAAAAACAAGTTATGGAACCGGTCACATGGGAGGTCTGAAGACCTATGGGGTTAACCACCTGGTAGTCAGGCCTTGTCCTATCAGCGCATTTGCCAAGGGGGAAGTGAAACTCATTAAGTGGTATACGCCAGAATTTCCATAAATAGGAGCGGATCTGCCAGATAAATGACATCTCTTTGAACTAAAGCATGGAAGATGTACTATCTTTCAAGCGTCTCAAGGCTTGTCCAAAGACGGAATCGGAGTGAAAGCTCGACAGGAAAATTGAAACCGAAAAGGGAGAGGGAGCCTTCACTTGATGAGTGGCTTCCTTTCCCGTGTGAAGATTTTTTTTTGGGCATTTACCAAGAACAACGGTGTAGAGAGGAGCAGAGTTGAGTTTAGCCACATTTGTGCAAAGCATATTAAATGGCTTAGCGGCAGGATGGGTTTACATTCTAGTCGCCTTGGGGCTAACATTAGTTTTTGGTATCATGAACATCGTCCAGTTTGCTCACGGCGAGATATATATGCTTGGAGCTTACTGTAGCTACTTCTTGATTAAGTTATATGGCTTCAGTTTCTGGGAAGCCTTACCTTTATCTGCACTTCTTGTCGGGTTACTTGGTATTGTTTTAGAAAAGTTTTTTTTCCGCCCTTTTCGAGGCCGCTTCGAGTCCAGCATCATCGTAGCTGTTGGCCTGATGTTACTCCTGCAAACTATAGCCGTGGTAGGTTTTGGCACTGATACAAAATCGATGGGAGGCATCATTCCCGGAGTTTTGAAAGTCAGTGGCGTCACACTTTCCCGGGACAGGCTATTAGCCATACTTGTAGGTATCATTTTGGTTGCAGTGCTGTTCCTTCTGATTAAAAAGACCAAGACAGGCCAGGCCATGGTTGCCATTTCGCAAGACATCTATGCCGCAAGCTTACAAGGCATAGACGTTAACCGTATCTCTGCTGTTGCCATGGTTGTAGGCTGTGCCTTGGCCGCAATAGCTGGTTCATTAATGGGGAGCATATTTAGTACCAGTCCGTTTATGGGGACTACTGCCATCACGAAAGGAATTGCAGTGATCATCTTGGGAGGACTGGGAAGCATCTCTGGCGCTGTGGTCGGAGGATTCATTTTGGGTTTAATAGATGGTTTGGTTCCCCCTTTGTTAAGTTCGACCATGGCCGGCATCGTTGGCTTTGGGGTCATTATACTCGTGCTACTCTTTAGACCTCGGGGGCTTTTTGGACATGAATAAAGTAGCACACTTTGTCAAACCTGCCAGTGGCACCCTGATAGTGCTTCTTTTTTTCTCAATACCACTACTTACTAAGGAGGCGTACCTCTTACATATACTCATTATGGCCGGGATAAACATCATTCTTGCTATTAGCCTTCGCACTATTGCCACTACAGGGCAAATGTCCCTCGCCCATGCCGGTTTCATGGCGATTGGTGCCTACACATCCGCTTTGTTTGTGATGAAATTTGGCTTTTCCTTTTGGATAGCGTTGCCATTGGGGGGCATAGCCTCCACACTCATGGCACTGGTGGTAGGCTACCCATTTGTTCGTGTCAAGCGAGTGTATTTCGCAATGCTTACGTTGTTCTTGGGTGCAGTTATCAGGCTGATTATCATGGAATGGAGAAATCTGACTCATGGTACCTCCGGTCTCTTGAATATCCCCCCTCCTAATTCGCTAAGTTTTTTTGGCTTATTCCATATCGTTTTTAATTCCAAAGTCCCTTTTTATTACCTTATTTTGGTCCTGGTGTTAATTAGCCTTTTTTTTCTGTACAGGATCGACTCTTCTCGTGTTGGGCGAACCCTGCTGGCTATTCAGCAAGATGATTCTGTGGCCGAGAGTGTAGGCATAAATGTCACTAACTTCAAGGTCTTTGCCTGGTGTGTGGGCTGCTTTTTTGCCGGCATCGCTGGCGCCTTCTACGCCCACTTTATTAAGACCTTAACCCCAGACAGCTTCGGTGTGCTTCAGGCGATTTATGTCGTCGTGTACATGGTTGTCGGCGGCCGGAGAAAATTGTATGGTGCCATCCTTGGCGCTTTCATTCTTACACTTCTTCCTGAATTTTTCCGGATACTGAAAGAGTATCAGCCCTTCGTCTTTGTGGGGACATTACTTCTTATAACCTTCTTTTTGCCGGGAGGCCTTGTCGATTTGCCCAAGATGGGAATTTCCTTGGTTAGAAGACACAAGGCAACGCGTATTAGCCATGCTTGAGATAAAGGGTTTGACAAAGCACTTTGGGGGGTTATCGGCTGTTACGGAGTTTGACATGAACATCAACTCCGGAGAGGTTGTTGGACTTATCGGTCCAAACGGTGCTGGCAAGACGACTGTATTCAATCTGATAACCGGTTTTATTCCACCGACAAAGGGTCAAATCAAATTTGATCAGGTGGACATAACTGGAAGGGCCACTCATTCGATCGCCGCGAAGGGAATCGTCCGTACTTTTCAGCAGAACGCTTTTCTGCCAGATTTGACTGTCCTACAGAACGTGCTCACCTCGTGCTACCTTCATCCAAAGAGCGGTGTTTGGGAGGCCATCTTCAATGCTCCAAGCTATAGAAATAAGGAGCAAAAAGCTCTTAACCATGCAATGGAAATTATAGAATTCTTGGGTTTAGATTCCGTCAGAGATGAGCTTGCCAAAAACTTGCCCCATGGCTATCAAAGGCTGATCGGGATTGCTATAGCCTTAAGTGCAAGCCCAAAGCTACTTTTGCTTGATGAACCATTAGCCGGAATGAATGCAAACGAAGTTAATGATACGTTGGTTTTTATTAACAAGATACGTTCCGCAGGAACCACAGTCTTATTGGTGGAACATAATATGAGAGCGGTTATGAAAATATGCGATAGGGTTGTAGTAATTAATTTCGGGAGAAAGATTGCAGAAGGATTGCCTCATGAAATAAAAAGAAACAGGGATGTAATCGAAGCCTATCTCGGAGTCGCCGAAGATGCTGCTTAATCTGAAGGATATTCGTGTCCATTATGGTAAGGCTGAGGCCATAAAGGGTATCACCATTGAGGTGATGGAGGGGACCGTGGTAGGCATTATTGGTGCTAACGGGGCGGGTAAGAGCACTATTTTGAAAGCGGTATGCGGTGCGGTTCCAACAACCAAGGGAGAAATATGGTTTATGGATAAGAGGATAGATGGAATGGCGCCTCACCATATTGTGAAGCTTGGTGTCACCCATGTTCCTGAAGGTCGCCACCTTTTCCCCTACATGAGTGTCTTAGCTAATCTAAAAATTGGTGCCTATCTGAGGAAGGATAAGGCTGCAGTGAAAAAGGACCTGGATGGAGTCTTTGAACGTTTCCCCAGGCTCTATGAAAGACGTGATCAACAAGCGTCAACCATGAGCGGAGGCGAACAACAGATGCTGGCCATCGGCCGGGGCTTAATGGCTAAACCACACCTTCTTCTTTTGGATGAGCCTTCGCTGGGATTAGCTCCTCTCGTGGTTCAGGAACTTGCCACTATCATTAAAAGTATCCATCAAAGCGGGATTAGCATTCTTTTAGTAGAACAGAATGCCGGTTTGGTTACTCAAGTTACTGAAAGGGGCTATGTTTTGGAGATTGGCAAAGTGGTTTTGGAAGGCAATTTGAAAGAGATAATGACAAACGAGATCGTAAGAAGCGCCTTCCTGGGCTAAAAGAAGGAAAAGGATTTATCGGTGGACATCCGGATTTACAAACTTGGATGGAGGGTCACTCCATGGATATCCTGAAGGCGCTGGAAAAAATCGTAGGGCCAAGGAGGGTTTCCAATGCCGAAGCCATTTGCCAGAGCTATAAATATAACTGTTTCCTCGGTAAAGAATGGGAGATGAAACCCGACATCGTCGTGCTGGCTGAGACTGCCGAGGAGGTATCGGCCATCATCAAGGCCGCAAACCAGTATAACATTCCCGTGACGCCGAAGGGCGCCATGGGCGGCGGGGGTCTCGGCGGTACTTTCAGGGAAGGCATCCTTCTGGACCTGTCCCTTATGGAAAAGATAGTCTCCATCGACGTGGACCGTCTAAAGGCCGTCGCCGAGGCCGGCTGCAGCTTCTACAAGCTATCTCAGGAACTCTTCAAAAGAGGTTTGATGCTGCCGACACCTGCATACGACTGTGGACCGAACGTTGCCGCTTCCGCCATCACACCGGCAAACGGTTTCGGCAAAACCAGGTACGGCCCGAACATCGATCTCGTAGAAGGTTTCGAAGTTGTACTGCCCTCCGGGGAGATCATACGGGTAGGTGCCATGGCTTACGCAGACACCGATTTCGGGCCTTTCTACCGCTACATCACAGGCCCCGATCTCGTCGGCCTCTTTACCAAGTCGAATGGGGCCTTTGGGATAGTGACGAAGGTTGTCTACCAGTGCATCCTTCTGCCGAAACATTGGTCCTTCCACTGCTACTACTGGCCTCTTAATCGCCTACCCGATGTGACAAAGACCCTTATGGAAGCGACGAACATCGAGGCCTTCGACATCCACTTCAACGATAAGTATCGCTGGGACTGGGAGGGGCCTTTCGACATCCCGGGAGACGGCTATTTCGATGTCACCTTTATCGCAAACGGCTACAACGAAAAGGAAATGAAAGGAAGGGAGGAGTCGCTCCACGACATCTGCAGAACCAATCGGGGCGAATACCTCCCTGAACTCGCAAAACATCTCTACCTTTCGTGGCCGACCGTTTTTTTTGCGGCCCATCCGCGCTTGAAACCGCCTGTGCCGCCGAACATCTTCACGGAGACGCTCGGCGAACGGGGATATATGTACATCCTGGACGAACTCATGTTCCCCACATCGTGGCTCACGGAGGTCTACACCAAGACACTGGAGCTATGCGAGCAGCACGACTTGGCTCGGTTGCCGAAACACCCTGTCTTCGATGGCTACCCCATGAGGCGCCAGGTCATTTCCTCCCAATACTGGGTTTACATCAACGACGGGAAACCGGAATGGGTCGAGAGGTTCCATCAGACCCGCGACGACTTCAGGGCGTGGTTCGGCGATAAGGGGGGCATCTTCCAGACCAAGTTCCCGCCCATAGTACCAGATTATACCTGGACCAATCAGCAGGGCGCATTCGAATTGCTTAAGTCCATCAAGAAAGCCCTTGATCCGAACAATATACTCAGTCCGGGGACCTTTGAACTTGGAGATGAGAAATGAAGCAATTCAAGAGAACCTTCTTCAAGGATTTCCTCGAAACATGGAACATCTGCGGCACCGAGTGCGGGGCTTGCTACTACCACGGACCCATTGTTCCCCACAACTGGCTCGAGCTGCCGCCCCACGAGTGGGCCCCTCCGTTCCGGAAGTGCCCATCCTTCGAGTACTTTAAGTTCAAGTCGTACTCCGGTGTCGGGAGGGGAGACCTCGCATCGATTATCCACGACAACAAGGACTATCGCATCACAGACGACGTTATGGAAGTCATCTACACCTGTACGGGCTGCGGCATGTGCTCCGAAATCTGCTACAAACTCCGTCCCCTTACAGCCATCTTTGCCATCCGAGAGGAACTTCTCGAAAGAGGAGGACGACTGCCTGAACCTTTGACTAAAATAGATTCCGATATTGACAAGGCGGGCAATATATTCGGCGCTACAAGGCTAGTGAAGATATTGGAAGGGATTCCAGCCGGAGGAGAGGATATCTATTTTGCAGGCTGCGTTGCCCGTTTCCAGCGGCCGGAAGTGGTCAAAGCTACGATGAGGGTATTGATTGCTGCTGGCATCAATATCGCCAATCTTGGTGAAGGAGAGCAATGCTGCGGCCTCATTCCCGGGCACGACGGTAACACACCCATATTCGAGAGGATGGCTGCACAAAACATCGAGGCGTTTAGGAAGGCAGGGGCTAAGCGGGTGATCGTCTCATGTGCACATTGTTACAAGACCCTTAGGGTGGATTATCGTCTCGTTGCGGGGGACCTGCCTTTTAAGGTGGTCCATGTAGCAGAGCTTTTCGCTCAGCTTATCGATGAGAAAAAAATACGACTCACCGAAGGTATAGAGAAAAGAGTAACCTATCATGACCCCTGTTTTTTAGGAAGGTACTGTCACATCATTGATGAGCCAAGGAAAGTCCTGGGAAGCATACCCGGACTGAAGCTCGTCGAGATGGAGCGATATGGGAAGTGGTCCTACTGCTGTGGATCGGGAACGAAGATCACATCGGCCTGCTATCCGGAGTTCACCGCTGCTGTCACTAAAGAACGCTTGGAAGAGGGGAAACAGGTTGCGGACACCATCGTGACTGCCTGCAGTACATGCTACAACCATATGGACAGAGCAACCAGACAGGAAAGGATGGGGCTTGAGATCATCGATCTGCCCATACTCGTTGCAAAGGCCATGGGAATCTCATTGGACTGACGAGTATTACCGGCAGTGGCAGTTTCAAGAGAAGGGGATAAAATGGGCAAACTGAATGGGAAGGTGGCCGTCATTACGGGAGCCAGTTCTGGGATAGGCAGGGCAGCAGCTATCCTTTTTGCCGAGGAGAAGGCCAAGGTAGTTGCGACTGCCCGTAGGATAGAAGCCATTGAGGAGACAGTGGCCGTAATCAAGACCAAGGGTGGCGAGGCGATAGCCGTCCAAGCGGATGTCACTAAGGCTACAGATGTCAGGAATATTTTCGTAAAAACCATAGAGGCCTATGGCCAACTTGACATTCTCTTCAACAATGCGGGGATAGAACAGCCTTACAAGCTTATACATGAGCTCGACGAAGACTTATGGGATGAGGTGATGGACACCAATGTGAAAGGGATTTACCTCTGTATGAAGTATGGCATTCCTCACATGTTCGATCGGGGGGGTGTGATCATCAATACTGGATCTCCCGCCTCGCTTATTGGCATACCCTATTCTCCTGCATATTGCGCCAGCAAAGCAGCGGTATTAGGGTTGACGAGAGCCGTAGCTTTCGACTATGGGGATCGGAACATTCGTGTCAACTGTTTTTGCCCAGGTGCCACGGAAACGCCTTTACTCAATCGGGCCTTCTCAGGGCCAACCTTCGAGAACGTGGTTTCCAAGAAATGGAACCTGAAACCTCCAATTGGCCGGTTCGTCAAGCCCGAAGACATGGTAAAGGCTGTCCTCTTCCTCGCCTGTGATGATTCAACCATTGCGAGCGGTGCCGCATTTGTCTTCGATGGGGGCTTCACGGCGACATAGGCCGACAGAATTCTTTGTTGCTGTAAAAGGAGAGAATGCTATGAAGGAAGAACGCCTATCCACTTATTTGAAGGATAGACCGGCAGAACTAGAGGAAGCAAAGAGGAAAGGGGTCAAGATAATAGGCTACTTCCCCGGGAACTACGTGCCGGAGGAACTGATCTATGCATCGGGGGCAGTGCCGATATGTCTTGCATACGGCGCAAACCGTCGTGCCGTCGATGCAGCGCTCTCAGTGGTGCCTAACATTATCTGTCCCTTCGCACGAGGCCAAATTGGAGAGAGGATACTGAAGACCAATCCATATTACGGTATGGTAGACATGCTGGTAGCCCCAATTACGTGCCAGCATCTGAAGAAGGTAGCCGAAGTATGGGAGTACCATGGTGATATGGAGATATTCAAGTTGGGAGTCCCGCACAAATATGATGGCGATTCTGAGCTGGATTATTATGCCGACAGATTAAGGGCGCTAAGGGACAGGCTACAGGCTTACACCGGAAATGAGGTTACGGATGAGAGAATCGGTGAAGCAATCCGTCTTTACAACCGAATGAGAGAGCTCCTGAAGAAGATAAGCTTATTGCGACGTGCCACTGACCTACCGCTTAGCGCCCTTGATTTCATCAAACTCAATCACGCCTCTTTTTGTGCTGACCCGGCTTTCATGGTAGATGTACTGGAGTCTGTCTATGGTGAGATTACAAGGAAACAAAGCACTACCAAGGCGGACTTACCAAGGCTCTTGCTCCTTGGACCAAATGTGAGCCTCGGCGATTACGAGATCCTGGAATTGGTTGAGGCAAGCGGCGGTAGAATCGTTATCGAAGAGATATGCGAAGGTGTCAGGTATTACTGGCACAACATTGAAAGTAATGGGGACGTACTTCAATCCCTTGCAAGAGGATATCTGGTAGACAAGCTGCCCTGTGCCTTCATGAGAAACTCAACCCGGAAGAGGCTTGATTTTGCCCTTCAACTGGCCAGGGATTTTGATGTCTCCGGCGTAATATGGTATGAGCTGCTCTGTTGTGAGGTCTATGACGCCGAGTCATATCTCTTTGCCCAGAAAATGGCGGAGCGTCATATCCCGATGCTTGTTTTGGAATCAGATTACGGTCCAACAAATGTGGGGCAATTTAAAGTTCGCATCGAGGCCTTTGTCGAAATGATAGAGAAAGGAACGGAACAATGATTGAGCTACTTGGGCTGTGCGGCTTTGGAGCACAAGAGATGAAGTTACAGTTGCCCCGATTCAAGAAGGTGTTCAATAGGCTCGGGATAACCGCCGTGGATATCGAGCGGGGTAAACAACGACTGATCAAGTACTATGATACGGAACTTCAAGGTGTGCGGAAACTCCTGCGTTTATTTGTCAGGGAGATGGTCAATGCGGTGCTCGCCAGAGAAGAGGGAAAGACGAAGCTCATTTATGCGTATATGGCCCCCTGTTTCTCTATGTTTGCTCCAGCCTTGTTATCAAAGTCCAAAGAGGTATTTGCCATACATCATGCCTGGGCTTTCCAGACGGTTTTGGGCTGCATCTTTGACAAAATGGTTCCTGTGTTGGAGGCAGCGGAAAGGAAATGGTTGAAAGAAGGCGGAGTTGCCCATTGCAGCAATGTGAAGTCAGTTGCGGGGCTATTTATTCTGGATATGATACCGAAGCCTGATCTATTGATTACATCAGGCTACTTGTGTGAGACGGCCCCGAAGACATTGGAATTGATGCATGAGCTGTATGACATACCGGTATGGTCGTACGAAACCTGTCAAGACAGAGAGCTCAAAGACTACTCTACCGCAACGGAACGAATTGTCATGTTGGCGGTAAAAGACCTGAGAAGCCTGATAGGCAGACTCGAACAGGTAGTGGGCTTTGAGATAACGGACGACATGCTAAGGGAGTCACTGGATGGCAGGAGCAAATTGAAAGAAAGTCTTGGCAAATTGCGAAACGTAATCGAAAACAGCGACCCCATGCCCATAAGCGCTACCCACGATGCGCTCTACATGGCCCTTATTCTCATGACCCTAAGTCTGGACGAGCTGCCCGATGCGGTTGATGCCGTAGACACCCTACGCGAAGAACTGCAGGAAAGGGTTAGTAAGGGACAGGGGGCAGTCAAGAAGGGGGCTCCGAGAGTGCTCGCCATTCTCCCCCCAAATCATACCGACCCGAGGCTAGAACACCTGGTGGGTGAGCTTGGTATAGCCATCGTGGGTTTGGACCCCGCCTTTGTCGTGCCCTACGAGGGGAAGTCCGAAGACCCTTATGTAGCAATGGCACTATATGTACAGGAGTCGATGTTCACCCCCACGCCAAGAAGGATTCCCTTGATATTAGAGGGATGCAGACGGCTTAACGTTGCCGGTGTAATAGACCGATTCCACGTTGGGTGCCGGACCGTTGCCGGGGATGCCTTGGTCATTAGAGACGCGGTAAAAAAAGAACTGGGGATACCCGTTTTGTTACTGGAGTGGGACAATTTCGACTCCCGTACTTTCAATTACGAGCAGTGCAAGAGAAGATTGGAAGTATTTAAGACAATGCTGGTCAACAGGCCCAGTTGATGAAGCCTCACAGTGAACCGACAAATAGAACGGTGCATCGGGGGGCTGGTCATCAAAGATCAAGCTGCAAAAAGAGTTCGCTATTGAAGAGGAAAAATACTTAGGCAGATAATGGGGGCTGACTGATGGTACCTTCAAACAAAGAGGAAGCTGTAAAACGAGCCTACGACAAGGCGCACATCTACACGCCACAATATCGCAGCTGCAGCAACGGCACTGCGCTTGCGCTAATGGAAACGTTCAACATCACGGACAGTAATGTCTTCAAGGCAGCAAGCGGGCTGCACGGGGGCATTGGAGGAATGGGTGACGTCTGTGGATCATTGTTGGGAGCAAGCCTGATTTTGGGCCTGGTGTGTGGAGCCTCACCTAAAGAACCCACCAAACCGAAAAAAGAAGAACCTGAAAAACCGGGAGCAAAAGATGTTCCAACCCAGCTCGTAGCTCAACTCTACAAATGGTTCAGAAAAGAATTCGGTTCGGTAAAATGTCGCATTGTCCGGGCCAGGTTTGAGAGAGAATTAAACCAAGACATCCGTATTAGAGATCTGACCGATGAGGCGAAGCAAACTGCTCTTTTCGCAAAATGTGATGAGCTAACAGCCAAGACAGCAGCCAGGGTAGCGGAAATACTGTGGGACATCATAAAAACAGAGAAAGAGAAATTGAAGTAAAGGGGCAAGAATCTCAACGTTAGGAAATCACACCTATCGCAAGCCCATGGTTCAACTCCTAAGGCTACATCAGGATGAACACCCTGTACCAAAGGAATAGTTCACCTATAGGTAAACAGTGGTCCTCATGGTGTGGGGGTAGAAAGGAGGTTAAGAAAATGTCTGAATCAGAACAAAAACCGCAAGTGCCTACCTTTAAACCATCGCCGGAGTTTTTAGCCCGACAGAAACGACTGGATAATGCTATGAATATCCGGAAACCGGATCGCGTTCCCGTAGCACCACTCGTCGTTCATTATTACCCAACGAGAGCCAGGGGGATATCGAACAGGGATGCTATGTACAACTTGGATAAAACCTATGAGGTTTGGAAAGAAACAACAATCAAACATGATTGGGATGCTGCTCCACCAGGCACACCGCTTCTGCCGGTCCATCCCATGGAGATCCTGGGCATGAAGCAAATCGCATGGCCCGGGGGAGCACTTAAAGACGACCAGCCCTTTCAATGGGTTGAAGCCGAATATTTGATGCAGGATGAATATGATGAGATGCTGGCTAATCCGAACGGATTTGCCGTGAAAAAACTCTGGCCCCGTATTTCCACAACCTTAGCCCCGTTAAGCGGTATGGCACAAATGCCACCACCACCCCTTCTTTTCATGTCAAACGCCTACACCTTCCCTAGCTTTATTGGGGAAATGGTTTCGCAGCCGCCCATGGTTGAACTGCTTAAAAAAGCGCTGGAACTGGCAGAGGTAAATGAAAAAAACAAACAGCTATTGATCCGCTACACCATGGAGACGATGAATCTGGGATATCCTTTCGTTTTCGCTCCTGCGACCTTCCCGGCCTTTGACTGGATATCAGATACCCTGAGAGGTATGCGTGGTACTATGTTGGATATGTACCAGGTTCCGGATAAATTACTTGCACTCATAGAGATGTTTATCCCCCTGACCATTGGGGGAGCCGTTATGTGGGCGAATCAATCGGGCAGCAAAGGTGTTTTTATACCCATGCATCGCGGGGCAGCCGGATTTATGTCCAATGAACAATTTGCCAAATTTTACTGGCCGTGTTTCAAGGCCCTGTTATTAGGTTTGATCGATGCCAGTTTGACGCCTATTCCCCTATTTGAAGGGGATTACACCCCAAGGCTGGAATTTCTACAGGAACTGCCCCCCAAAAAGATTGTCGGACATTTTGATAAAGTCGACAGGAAAAAGACAAAGAAACTGCTTGGAAATATCATGTGTTTCTGGGGCAATGTATCGGCATCGCTTATGTGTACGGGAACGCCACAGGAGGTCAAGGATGACGTCAAGGAGTTGATTGATATCTTCGGCGATAATGGTGGCCTGATCATTGATAGTACCATGGGGATCCCTGATGAATCCCGACCGGAAAATGTGCAGGCTCTAACCGATGCAGTCCATGAGTCTGGCATCTATTGAGTGCAGAGACGTACAAGACGCCCCAGATGAGATGCATCGGGTAGGGCCGAAAATACTTTGTACTCATTAGTCAACAAGATGTCTCATAAGGAATTTTTAAACAAAGAAAATAGGGAGTGATTATGCCATTTAAAGTCAAGACAACACTAATCGGTTTCTTAGGGAATACGAAAAGGTATCCGTGTCACTTTAATCACAAAGTTGGTGATGAGGTCATTTTTGACGGCGAAAAATACATTGGAAGACTTTGCTCAGATGTGTGGCCATTAGTTGTCCCCAGGGTAGCAGCGATTTTCGCGGCTGGGCCGAGATATGTTGAACCCGTTTACTATTCCCCCTTTTGGTATGCCCCTTTGAGTAGCGTAGATCCGAACATGAAAAAATATGATGGTCTTGGATTTAAAAATGTATTGGAAACAATTAAAGAGCCTCCTTACTGCATGACGCATCTTGTACCACCGAATTCATTCAAATGGCCACCTCATAAGGAGAGGACTGTGGCTAAAGATGTCATTGTAATATGTCCGGACGCAAGGACCTCTACCGCCTTTAAGCTTGAGGCATTTGACTTAGCCGATAAGGGCTATGCCTTGCCCTTCTTCAGAAGGATGATGACTATCTTAGATAAGGTCCTGAAGAAACAAGGAATCAAAACAGATAAGATAATAGATGAATATTCTAAAAAGCAAAGAGACGAGGTTTATCCTGCGTTGTCTCCACAGATTATGGTTCCATTACTCGAAGAACTCGTATTGATGAAATACCTCAATATCAAGAAGGGAAAAGCCATTGTAACCCAAAAAGGAGAGGCTAAGCTTAAAAATTTCAAAACGAGCCTATCCTCTAAAGAAAGAGAAGCGTTGGAGATATAGTTTTATTTTAGCGCTGATGCTTTATGTAGATAGCAATTAAGAATAATCTTATTTAAAGGATGGTAATTAAGAAAGAATGGTAGTTTATCTCTTTTGGGTAGAGAACAGCAGATGGAATGGGCTCAACTTGGGGATAATTGGTAAAGCTCTTTTGTTCTAAGTGAGGAATTCTTGATAAAGAAAGGAGGTGATTTTTAAAGCTAAGAAATCCAGTTCAAAAAAATTCTTAAATGAAAGGAGAGAGAAATGAAAAAAAAGAAATTGTTGGTGAAAGTAGGAGTGAGCTTTTTTGCATTAACCTTATTTGCAACAATCTGCTTAATGGGATTCACTGATGAATCGGACGCCAAGACGCTGAAAATCGGCGCAGTATGGGGGTTGACCGGTCCGGGCTCCGAGATCCAGATCATCATGAGTCAAGGCGAGGAACTTTGCAGAGACTGGATCAACGCGAAGGGTGGGGTTACCGTGAAGGGTGAGAAGTACCAGATCGAGCTTATTACTGAGGATGTGAAGGGCACGCCGGATGGCGCCGTCACTTCTGCAAACAAGCTGGTTCATCAGGACAAGGTGAAGTTCGTTACAGGTCTGACAGTACCTTTTCTCGCTGAAGCCGTTGCATCGGTGACCGAGCCGAACAAAATTGCCTATTGGGCATCTACCTTTGACACCATGACTCCGAAGAACGCTTACAGTGTGTCTGCCTACACTACTTACGTATCCTACAAGCCAATAATATATGATTACCTTCAGAAGACTTACCCCAATCTCAAAAAGGTCGCCATGACGGAAATCCTCGACCCTATCGTTCAAAGGGTGGCGGCTGTCGGTCGAGAGGAAATCAAGAAGCGTGGACTGACCTACGTAGGCAACGTGCAGTACCCCTTTGGTTCGCAGGATTACTACAACGTGCTCAACAAGGTTCTCACCTACAAACCAGAGATATTAGATATCAATCTTGAATGGCCGGGAGGTGCGGGAGCCCTAGCCAAACAGGCGAGAGAGCTGGGCTTCAATGGGCCTATTATGGGTAACTCTCCGTGGGACCCGATTTTTGTAAGGGACAAGATAGGTTCGAAGGAGTATGCCACGGATATGTTCTTCCCGAGCTTCGAGGCGGCATCCGCCGGGGCCGACATTCCCCCAATGGCCAAGACGATCATAAAGCAATGGACGGACAAGCACAAGACCCCCTGCATCATTGAAGTCTTCCGTGGATGGGATCCTCTTTACACGCTCGTGCAGGCGATTGAGGCAGCGCAGAGTCTTGACCCAACGGACGTTATAAAGACCTTCGAAAAGATGAAGACCGTAGATACTTCACAGGGGGTTTCCAAGATCGGCGGCCTAAAGACCTACGGTCACAACCACATGACGCTTCAACCCTGTCCTCTCACCAGGCTAAACAAGGGACAGATAGAGTTCCTCGGGTGGAATGAAATAGTGGTACCCTAGTCGATGAGTGCGTCACGGCGGGCTCGCGGGAGATCTGTGGGCCCGCCATGTCATCGACTGCCCATAATGAAGGGAGGATAGAATGTGGGACGGAGTCTTACAAGGCATTTTTAATGGATTGGCGTCGGGCTGGATCTACGTGCTCGTTGCCCTGGGGCTGGCCCTTGTCTTCAGTATCCTTGGTATTCTTCAATTCGCACACGGCGAGATCTACATGCTCGGCGCCTACGTGGTCTATTACGCGTGTGTCGTCGGCCATATCCCTTTTCTTCTGGCTCTTCTCATATCCGCCCTTGTCATGGGCGTTGGGGGAATAATCCTGGAGAGGGTCATGTTCCGTCGGATCCGGGGGGAGATGGAACCGGCGATTCTCGCTGCCATCGGACTTACACTACTTTTTCAAACGGTGGCTGTGATCGCCTTCGGTGGCTACACGAAGTTTATCCCGTCAGTATTCCCCGGTGTCGTTAAATTAGGCGGGGTCAGGCTTTCCAAGGACCGGCTGTTTGCCGTAATTATGGGGCTTGTCCTCACTTCAGCGTTATTTCTCGTGATTAAGAAAACGAAGGTTGGAAAGGCAATGCTTGCCGTGTCCCACGATCCAGAGGCGGCAGCGCTGCAAGGGATCAATGTCAATCGCATCTCTTCACTCAGTATGGGCATAGGGAGTGCCCTGGCCGCCATAGCGGGGGGTCTTATGGGTTCCATCCTTCAGTTGGCGCCCCATATGGGAACGTTCGCAATCACGAAAGGGATTGCGGTCATCATCCTCGGCGGAATAGGGAGTATTTCGGGAGCTGTTCTAGGAGGTCTTATCCTTGGACTGGTGGACGGCCTGATACCACTCTATTCAAGCGGCACTATGGCAGCCATAGTCGGCTTTTGTGTTATCATTCTTGTCCTTTTGGTAAGGCCGAAAGGTCTTTTGGGGCATGACTGACAAGTGACATCAGGCGGGTCTTAAGGAGAACGAAATGAAATTGGGTCGAACAAAGGGCTGGCTTCTCTTCGCGCTGTGCGTTATCCTTGCGCCCATAGTTTTTCGAAACAACAGTTACCTTCTGATAGTGCTCATCCTCTGCGGAATAAACGTTATCATGACGAGCAGTCTGCGGGCCATGGCGACCGTTGGTCAGATGTGCATGGGAAGTATGGCCTTCAGCGGCATTGGGGCTTACACTTCGGCCCTGCTCACGCTGAAAGCGGGTTTTCCCTTTTGGGCGGCTTTTCCTCTCGCAGGACTCGTAGCCATGGCCGTGGCTGCCATCATAGCTTTTCCCTTCGTGAGGGTTACCGGGGTCTACTTTGCTATGCTCACCTTGTTCCTGGGAGAGGTCGTACGGTTGATTATTGTCGAGTGGAATTCCTTGACAGGAGGTGTGACCGGCCTTACCGGCATCCCTCCCATGGGTGCAATCTCCCTCTTGGGTGTACACGTCGACTTTACCAGTCTCTTACCATACTGTTATTTTGTTTTCTTCGTGATGATGGTGACCCTTATTGTCCTCTATCGTATCGACCGCTCATTTTTGGGGACAACCTTGGCCGCGATTGAAAAAGACGAAGACGTATCGGCGAGCGTGGGAATCAACGTCATCAAGTACAAGGCGCTCTTGTTTTGCATCGGCTGTTTCTTTTTCGGATTGGCTGGCAGTCTTTTGGCACACTATATGCGGATTTTGAACGCCGATTCTTTCAGTCTCTTTGGCAGCATCTATATACTCATATACATGGTGGCCGGGGGCCGAAAGAAATTCTCGGGCCCCATTGTAGGCGCCGTTGTTCTAACCCTCATTCCCGAGATGTTCCGTGTAATGAAGCAATACCAACCTTTGGTCTTTGTGGCTGTACTCTTCTTCGTCCTGTATTTTTTGCGTGCAGGCCTTGCCGATCTGCCGGACAAGATCAGGCATTTGATAAAGAAGACACATCCAGGGAAGGCGGCCAATGCTTGAGACCAGGGGGCTGACGAAAAACTTTGGTGGTTTGTGCGCAGTCAACAATATCAACATCACTGTTGAACCAGACGAAATCGTCGGTCTTATCGGGCCGAACGGGGCGGGAAAGACCACGGTCTTTAACCTCCTCACAGGCTTTTTGCGTCCCACGAAGGGTAGCATACTGTTTGAAGGAATGGATATTACCAGTTTGAAGCCCCACGCGATAACACGGCTCGGACTGGTCAGGACATTCCAATTAGTGCGGATTTTGCCTGAGTTTACTGTGGCTCGGAACATGATAGCAGCATCCCATCTCCATCCTAAGATCGGCCTGTGGGAAGCTATCTTTAATACATCTGGCTACAGAAGAAAGGAGAAGGAAATCCTGGCCGGATTGGGGGAGATCCTCGAATTGGTGGGACTCACCGAAGTAAAAGATGTCCTCGCTCAGAATCTGCCCTACGGGCATCAGAAAAAGCTCGGCATTGCCATGGCCCTTGCAACGAAGCCGAGGCTCCTGCTCCTCGACGAATCTCTGAGTGGAATGAACCCAGCGGAGGTTGAGAACGCTCTCGGAATTATCGATCTAATTAGAAAACGTGGAACGGCAATTCTTCTTATCGAGCACAACATGCAGGCGGTGATGAGCATATGCGACAGGCTTTATGTGATCAACTTCGGCACGGAGATCTGCAGGGGTCTTCCCGATGAGGTGAAACAGGACAAACAGGTTATTGAAGCCTACTTAGGATCCGGGAAAAAACATGCTTAGTCTGAGAAACATAAGTGTTCATTACGGAAAAGCAGAGGCCGTGCGCGACGTCACTATGGAAGTGACCAGGGGAACCGTTACAGGCCTTGTCGGTAATAATGGTGCAGGGAAAAGCACTATTTTAAAGGTGATCTCCGGTTTGCTGCCTCTCAGTGCCGGAGAAATCTGGTTCGAGGACAAACGGATAGATAAGATTGAGACCCACGAAATCGTCCGGCTCGGTGTCATCCAGGTTCCGGAAGGTCGGAGGCTTTTCCCCCACATGACCGTTCTGGATAATGTGGCAATTGGCGCCTACCTGAGAAAAGACAAGGTCGGCATAAAAGAAAACATAGAGAGGGTCTGGGAGCGCTTTCCCAGGCTGAAGGAGAGGAGGTCTCAGAAAGTTGGGACTTTGAGCGGTGGCGAGCAACAAATGGTGGCTATTGCGCGGGCTCTCATGGCAAAGCCAAGAATCCTTCTCATGGATGAGCCTTCGTTAGGGCTTGCGCCCCTCATCGTCGAAGAACTTGCTGACATTGTGAGAGCCATTGCCAAAGAGGGCATTACAGTATTCCTGGTCGAGCAGAATGCGGGTCTCACCTCGGAGCTTACCAGTTACGTCTATGTGCTCCAGGTGGGCAGGGTGATTCTCGAGGGGGACATCAAGGAGATGATGTCTAATGAGGTCGTGCGCAAAGCCTTCTTGGGCTAAAAATCCTTGGGCAGCAATGGAACTTCCTGATAGGATATGAGTTTAATTCTCAGATTTATTTATCAGCTCGGCCCAAAATGAAGGAGGCCTGAAGATGCGATTGAGGAATAAGGTGGCTATTGTGACCGGAGGTGGCGGGGGTATTGGGGAAGGAATTTGTCTTTGTCTTGCCAGAGAAGGTGCTCATGTGGTGGTGAGCGATTTTAACCAAGACTTGGCTGATAAGGTAGCGAACAAATTAAAAGAGAAAGGAAGAAAAGCTTTATCTTTAAAAACAGATGTTCGGATGGATAATGAATGCCAAGCTTTAATCGATACAACCCTTAAGGAGATGGGGAAGATTGATATTCTCGTTTGTTGTGCTGGTGTAAGCGGAATTCGGCTCGATTCTGACATGCCTGACGTCATCGAGAACCTTTCGGAAGCGGATTGGGACCTCACAATTGATGTAAACCTAAAAGGAGTCTTCTTGTGTAATCGAGCTGTGGCTCCATACTTTAAAAAACAGAGAAGTGGTAAGATCATAAATATTTCCTCGATGGGGGGGCGAAAGGGTACTGAAATTTTGGCACATTACTGCGCTAGCAAAGGAGGGGTGATTGTCTTTACTCAATCGGTTGCTTTGCAGTTAGCACCCTTTAACGTTAACGTCAATACAATCTGCCCAGGAATGATATATACACCCCTATGGAAACATGCTGCCCATGCCTTATCTTATTCCAATCCACAGCTCAAAGGCATGAGTGAGAAAGAGATTTTTGATGCACAGATACAGAAAATTATTCCGCTGAAAAGACCTCAGACCGCTGAAGACATAGGGAATGCCGTCGTTTTCCTTGCCTCTGCAGAAGCGGAAAATATTACAGGTCAAACACTTAACGTAGATGGGGGAGCTGTCTTCAGCTAAATGGTGGTCTACTCCAAGATGAAAAGAGCCAGGGTTTTTTCATCACGTGGGCCCCCGCCCTCCCTGGAAGCATTGTATTCTAAATTTACCTCAATTTGGACGAAAGTGTAGTTAATGTCAAATCTGCAATGGTAGGAAATGTCGAACTTGAGTTGTGCCAGCCTGTTTCCGGCGAGTCCCCTCACCAGGAATACCTGGACAGTAAGGGGGAGGGTATTCAACACGTGATGTTTGCCGTGGATGACCTTGAAAAGGAGATAGCCAGGCTTACTAAGCAAGGGGCTACGGTACTGCTCAGAGCCGCCTTTGACAAGGGTGGGCTTGCCTACCTCGACCTTGACGCCAGTGGTTTCATAGTTGAACTGATTCAAATACCCAAAGAGTTATCCTAAGAAAGTTAATAAGGCAAAAACTACGACTAAATAAAAGGGAGAAGAGAGTCCATGAAACTGCAAGGGAAAGTGGCTTTAGTAACTGGGGCGGGTAGCGGTATTGGGCAAGGGATTGCTTTGCTCTTTGC